>ERZ1292632.2862-Hain-H43-01um-R2-2862-length-13919-cov-4_pt1 | contig 13919 bp, 16 predicted proteins | sample MGYA00564407_ERZ1292632 | MGnify/ENA primary metagenome ERZ1292632 (study PRJEB36523, sample SAMEA6512637) | groundwater metagenome | collected 2019-01-08 | study: AquaDiva: Metagenomics assemblies of 32 groundwater samples
ACAAGACCGGAAACTTCAACGTGGAGGCGCATACCACGTATGTCGGCCCGGGTGCCATCGTGATCATCGGCGGCCAGGAGTTTGTGGTCGTCGCCATGACCAGTAACGGCGAGCAGGCGAACGAGGTCACACTGGCCTCCGTGCCCGACGGGGCGGTGGCCGGCAAGGTGTACGCCGTGGACAAGATCCGCGGACGCTACGACCTGGTTGGCGCCGTTGCGGGCGATGTCATTCCGGCGGGCATCACGATCGGGGCCTCGGCCACGGTCAACGATACGTCCGGCGACATCCTGTACATCGAAGCCGACAGCGAGTAGCCGTGTTGCCCCGTAAACTGGGGCTTGTTTCGGGATGGGCGGGCGTAACAACCCGCCCATCTTTTAAGACTGTGTGACGAAAACCGTTCAGCAAACTCCAACAGGAAGGACGCGAACACATGAGCCCGGAAAACCAGACCGAAACACCCGACAAGAAGACGTCCTGGACCGCCAAGAAAACCGCCAAGCCGGGTTGGCCGGCAGTCGGCTCGGAAGAAGCCAAGAAACTGCGCGACTACGATGTGGCCGAGGAAAGCCGCATCGACAAGAAGGGCCGCGAGTTCGCCGTCGTGACCGAGACATGGACGGATGACGCAACGGGTCTCAAGATCGAGCGCGAGACCAACATGCGGACCAAGCGATTTACGCTGACCCGCCATGCGGAAGTCACGTTCTGGTACGGAACATTCCAGACCATTAGCCAGAAGTTTGACGATGAGCTTGTGAAGCTCTGGCATTGCGGCGCCGGCCGCCAGTTCAGGCGCGGCGAACTGGTCATCGTGCCCTCAACGTATCTCGGTGTTGCGCGCACAGCCATCTTGGAACGGTTCCGTATGGAACCCGGCAAGCCGCTCAAAGTGCTGGCCCCGACGACCTGCTACAACTTCTTCATCGACCAGACGCGCGGCAAGAACGGGCAGGCCACGGAAGCGGAGTACCAGGAATGGCTGGACAAGGGCACGATGGAGACCCGCGATGCTATGTCCAAGCGGACCATTGCGCAGGAAACCTCGTCTCAAGCGGGTACGTAATCTTCCGGGCCGCGTTCGAGTTGGAGACCGAACATGGCCAAATTGGCAAGATATGACGAGCTTCTGCCGCGGATCGCCGCCCAGATGCCAGCATTCCATTCCGGCATCGCCTTGAATGCCTTGCGCCGCGCCGGCCGCGAGTTCTTCCGCAGCGCCGAAGCGTGGCACCCCGATCTTGACGCAATCGACGTCGTGGCGGACCAGGAGGACTACACGCTGGTCATTGATGCGCCCGCCGAGATCAAGCGTATCAAGGCCGTTCACCTGAAGACCGACGAGGATGTGGACGAGGGTTACGACGGCCGACTGCTGGGGTCCGGGGAATATAGCCTCATCCTGCCGGCCACCCTGAGATTCCAAGAGCACTACACGCCGTCTGCCGCGGTCACGGATGGGCTGGTGGTGGAGCTCGTGCTGTTCCCGTACCTGATGGCCGATGAACTGCCCGACGACCTGCTTGAGCGGTGGGTGGAACCCGTCATAGCCTGGGCGCTGTACGATTTGCTGAAGGTTCAGGACCCGGACCTGGCGGGACTGCACCTGCAGACCTACCGGAACTATCTGGGTGACGCCCAGGTCGAGAACATCGAGGACCCCACACCATGAGCGCCATCGGCTCATCCACCTGTACCGTGGTCGTGGACCGCAGCGCGCGCACCATCAAGCACAGCGGCGTGAACTGGTACACCCAGGCCGTTACCGCCACAGTCAGCGGGTTCGGCGCCGCAGTGGCTGCCAATCTGGCGCTTCTGTTTTACCGGAACATCGCCGGGGTAATGACCAATGTGGCCAACGGCGGGACTATGGTGGCGTCCGGATCCAACGCCGTCGCGACCATCCAGACCTATACCGCGGGCCTGGCCACCGTATTCACGGGGGTCAAGGTCGGCGCCATCCGGGTTCTGGACATGCTGCTCTACGACGGGGACAGCCTGGAACTGCTCGGCACAGGCTGGTTCAATCTCAGGTCCACAGCCTACACCCATCCGAGCGATGCGAGCGCCGCAGCCGCTGTCACTCCGATTACAGGCACAACGGTAGTGTGGGGCAATCTAGCCAAGTCCGGCAGCACGATTTACGGCAAGAACGAGGATGACGGCCTGTGGTATCCGGTCACGTTCCACGGCGCCGGCGCGGACATTCACCTGAACCTTGGCGAAACCGGGATAGTGATAACCGCATGAAAACACTATGGCTAATAGCTCTGATCTTCGCGCTCTGCGGATTACTGCTCTATGCGGGCGACACCCTCATGGTGCATACCAATACTGGCGTTATCGTTGGTCCGTCTGTTTCCACGAATGGCGGCTTTGCGGCCTCCAATGCGCTCGCCACGACGGGGCAACTCAATACCGCCAGCAATGCCCTGCGAGTCAGTATTAACTCTTTGACTACGACCGTTGCCACCCTCACCAACGAGTCGGCCAATATCGCCTTTGTGAGTGGTCGCGTCGATACCGTGTACGAGTGGAGCGACCACGCACAGGCGGGCTATCTGTCGGCCTCGACGAACATCATGGACAGCCTGACCGTCGGCAACAGGCGCAATGTCTCAACTAACCTCTGCGATCTGACCAATGGCGTTTACACCGGGCTTGTGACGAGTATCACCTTTACGGGCATCGTCAGCCTGACCACGGGCAAGACCTACGCGGTGGGCTTCGATAAGACCACGGCGTATGGGACCGCAACCCTATGGGTCACGGATTCAACCAATGTCAAGACCACGGCCGGCGCGTACTCCAACACCTTTACCTGCTGGACTGCCGACACCAACGTGTTTCTCAAGCTTGATGGTGACGGAACTTCAAAAAGCGATGTCACGAACGTCTACCTCAAGGAGATCACCAATGGCTCGGCTGCCGCAGCCTTGGACTTTGCCATCGGTCGCTACCTGTATGTCGGTGGCAGTCGGATCACCGTCGCCGATCTGACCGCGGGCACCTACGCGAGCAATCTCGTTTACAGTGTGTCCAACGCCTTCACGAGCGCGACGGGCAACATTTGGTCGGCCATCGGAAGCCTGACGAATGGACTCGGCACGAACGCTCTGAACTACGTCGGACTCAGTAACGCCTTCAACTCCGCGACGGGCAACGTGTGGGCCGCACTACTGTCGCTCACCAACAGCGTCGGTACGAACGTCGTGAATCTAAACACCGCCATCGGTACGAACGTACAGAACCTCACAGCCAGTATCGGAACCAACGCGGCGAACTACGCGGGCTTCACCGGTACGAATTACCTTCCGCTTGCCGGCGGCAATATGACCGGCCCGCTCTCCAATACTACGAGCCTGGCCGTCGGCACAGCGCCGCACCTGACCGACTACGAAGCTGTGGTGCGCATACGCCATACGACCATGCCCGGAATTTCTGCCAACAATGAGGCTGGGGATGGCGGCGTCATGGCGCGGGCGCAGAATTCCGCACTGTATGGCCAGGCACTCGGTAACTATGCGGTGTACGGACTCGCTAACGCGGATTACGGCGTGCTGGGCTGGGCTAGTAATGCCTACGGCGGATATTTCGTCGCGGGCACAACGGGGCTGTTTGCCAAGTCCATCAGTGGCGGCACGGCGATTTTCGTTGACCGCGGCAACTTGAACATGGGCACGAATGGCATTGTATTGGGCAATGTGACGAATTTTACTTGGCCAAGTGGCGGCTCTTCCTACGGCTTCCAGAACGGCACAGCGACGGTCGTAGAGACCGCGACCACGAATGTCAAATACCACGTCGCCGCGGCGCTGGCCCTGCTGGCGACTGGTGACGGCTCGGCACTGACTGGCGTAACAGCCAGTGTAACAAGCGGAGTCAACACTGTGCGGGGCGACAACCTTTTGCTGACCAATGCGGGGACGGCGGCGGATGCCGTGATTGCGCTCACTGGAGAAGGCAGCAATCGCGTGAACCACGGCGAGACCGCCTTCGGCTGGGGCAGCCACACGAATTTGCTTGTCGTCGCTTGGCACAAGGATGGCACCCGCACGTATTACGCCGCTGGGGCAGATACCGACGCGGCGCGCGGGATCGTTCTGACGAATGCCGCCACGCTCGCCGTAAATGGAGATGTGTTGATCTTGGCCCCCGCTGCCTTCAACCTCCCGGCGGACGCTTTTCTTGATCTAACCATTGCTGGTACGGGTTCGTGGAGTTTGCGCGGCTCAGGCCGCGACCAGACCATCATCCGCAGCGCGAACGCAATTACCATGATACGTCCCGCTACCAACTCCGAGGTGTGTGATGTGCAACTTGTAACCAGCGGGGGAGGCAGCGGGGGCTGGGGATGGGGCGGAACAGGGAACACGCCTATCGCGGCTACCAACGCGGCGCTGCGGAGAGTGAACATTTATTCTGAGCGCGATTGCCTGAAGTTCAACACGCCGGGAGCCGGGGCGATCTACGCGATCTTGGAAGACGTAACAGCTACCAGCACTTTTGAATGCGTACAGATCAACACATCGGCGGGGCAAGGCGGACACCTGGTTGTCAGAGACTCCTCGTTCACATGTGTGCTCGACGCGCTGGGCACCGGCCTCGTTGAGGGATGGTACAGCGCGGGAATTTCCGCTGAATTGTGGAATACAAAGGTGAGGGCTACTGAGGGCGCGACGGATAACATCGGAATATGGGCCGACGGCGCGGTGACTCTGCATGGCTGCGACATCTATTCATCGGGGACAGGGTCTGTGAACCTTCAGACGAGCGGCGGCGGTGTGATCACGGTCGATGCCGGAACGATTTGGACCAACTCCAGTGGAACAATCCAGTATCTCGGTCCGATGGGCACGATCATCCCCGGCACGAGCATAACGGTCTCGCAGACCAGTAGTGGCACCGTGGTTAATTCAACGGCGACTGGGGGCGGGGACAACATGGGCAACATGACGGCGACCGCTACACTGCTCATGGCGGGGTACGGGGTTACGAATGCCGCGTGGATAGACTGGACCAACTCCGCGAGTCTGCCGACGCCCGCCGCATTTCATAAGTTGGAGGTGCTGAAAAACGGCACGAACTACCTGCTGTGGAACGACGGGGCGACGGTTCACACGAGTATCTGGAGGCTGACGCCGTGAAGTTGGCACTGGGCATAGCGATTGCGCTCGCGTCCCTCGTGGCGTGCGAGGGGCAGGAAGTGTATGGGCGCAGTAAGACGGCGATCAAATACACTGGCCGATCCATGCCTTTGACCCGCGAGACGAACTGCGTGCTGTGGTTGACTTACGAGTATAATGACGGCACGAACTTTTACGACTACTCGCGCAACGGATATGATGGGGTCATTACTGTGGCGACCAACGCGCCAATCTACAGCACGGCAGGCGAGGGTTGCGTGTGGTTTGATGGCAGCGGCGACACGATCCCGCTGCCGCTGGGCGTCTCTTTTGCCGCGCCTTGCACGCTCTCATTTTGGGTGGCTCTGACCAACGACATCGGGCGGCAACTATTCGGGGTGAGCAAGCAAGCGGCGGCGACCTCCAATAGGTTTCACATCGCGCTCGGCGAGGGCGCGTCAAGTACAATCGTGAACGAGTTGGTCACGGTCGCACTCATAACCAACATGGCGGTTGGCGTTGACGCCAAAGTGCTCTGCTACAGCAATGCTGCCGCTCGCTCGTGGCTCATGAACGGCGCGTGGCACAATCTCGTCTTGGTCTCATCGGGCACCGCATGGACATTTTATCTCGACGGCACAAATCAAACGTTGGTTGCCGTGCAGGGGAGCAACACAGGTTTCTACGGCCCGATCTCCTTCGTCAACTCCGCGCAGATAGGAAGCCTCGCCTACAACGGGAACAATTTCGGCCCATTCTTGGGGACCAATGATGAGGCGATCATCTTCAACCGCGCCCTGTCGGCGCAGGAAGTCACGAATCTGTACGTGCGAGAGAAAGGCTGGCACCCATGACCAAAATGTACGCAGCCACCACGGAGTACCAGGAGATTCTGCCGACCACGGTGCGGCTCACAGAGGAAGAGGCCATTACGGCAGCCGAGCAGCTTATAGGCAAGCCGCGCGAGGAACTCTGGAAGGGCGGAACGTGTATCGCGGAATTCATAGTAGATTTTGGCTATCCCATCGAGGTGCGCGAGGCGACGAGCGCCCTGCGGCGGTATGTGCAGGGCTTTAGGGCGAAACAGCAGGGCACCCCATGAGACGAGACCATCCCATGTGGATTGAGTTGTGCTGGCTGTGGGCGTGGCGGATTGCCCTCGGCGGTATCATCGCTCTGTGTATCTGGGCCTATTGGCGAGTGTTCATTTTGGGGGTGACGCCATGAAAGTAGCATTACTGATGGGCACGCAATATCTTGACCCCGCCGCCTATGGGGGCTGGGACGGCGGGGCGGCTTGTGCGGCGGCGGACCGCGATATTGACATGCGGAAGCGGTGGGCGCAGGATCGCGGGTTCGACCGAATCGAAGTCCTCATTAACGAACAGTTCACGCCCGCGAATGCCCTGACGGCGGGGAAAGATTTATTGGCGATGCTGCCTACGCTGGATGATTTGCTGTACGTGGCTTTCTCAACACACGGCGGACAGGAACCGGACCGGTACCCATTCGATGAGATCGACCACCTGGATGAGACGATTTGCACGTTCTCCGGGCCGCTGCTCGATGATCGCGTGGCGGAGTTGTGGCCGCTTGTGCGGTGCCGTGTGCATTGGGATTCAGACACCTGTAATGCCGGAACACCCTACCGTGGCAGGCCCCCACGTGCCCCGTGGCACACTGTCGGCCCCTACCGGCTGCGCAGTCCGGCCAGGGCGGGCGACAGGCTCACAGGGCAAGTCATCGCCTATGGCGGGGCATCTGACGGCAAATCGAGCATGGGCGGGCCGCTGGGCGGGGCGTGGACGCTGGCGGAAGACGCGGTTTGGCAGGCGTACTATTCGCGTGGCCGTCCCGGCAAACGCGGGTGGGGTCTGTTCAAGTGGCTGGTCAATTGGGGGTCGGGCGGAGGGATCGCTACGCCAGATGAAATCGCAATTCCGGATCGGCTGACCTACCGGACATGGTTCTTGACCGCGAAGGCGAAGATGAATCTACGCGAACAGGAGCCGATTTACTCCGAGTTTGGGGCTGTGAGCGATGAATTCCGAGACCGACTGGCGCTAACATAGGGAGGACGCAATGAAAGTAGCAATCTGTCGCATTTTGTGGGGCATCGGCGGGCTGTGTTTTGTGCTGGGCTGCATCATGGCGCTGCTGTGCGGCTGTGGGACAACTACACCGTGGGGTGACCTGCTGGGCGGCATCACGAATAATGTGCCGGTGACGACGACGACCACCACCACCACGACGACGATACCCCCGCCGCCACCGCAGGCGCCGGCGCCGGCGCCTGCCGCGCTCACTGTGACGGTCACAAGCGACCCGGAATCCGTGACCGGTCTGAAAGCGCAAGGCCGCTTTGTCGCCCTATACGTCGGTCTGACTCCCCGGATTGACGCCGTGCCGGACATCATTGTGTTCGGCCCGCGCTCGACGGTTCTGAATATGCAGGACTGGAGGAAATTCGCGCCTGTAATCCGCTCGCTCAAAGCGCAATACCCCGGCGTGCCGCTGGGGTGGGAGGGATCGGCGGAGCAACATCCTTCCACGTTCAACCTATTCAATCACAAAATTCTGACACCGGGCGACTACTGGTTTTTCGACTGCGCCGGATACACGGAAAACCGGGTTGCGGCGGAAGTTTCCAAGATGGTCCATGAGTACAGCGAGCGGCAGAAACTGGGCTTCAAACTCGTGGTAGTGAATACTCCGTTCGGGGCGACGGCGATCAAGGCGGGAGCGACCGGAGTAGTGACGGAATAGGTGGGAGGTTTTGATGAGTAACGACGCACAGCAATTTCCTGATTGGAGCCGACTCTCTGCCGGTGAGCGGATCACGTTGCACACACTACGCGATGCCGCAAAAAACTTGGCCGTGAGCAATGGTGAGCCGGACTGCAAGATGCACCGTAACAGCACGGTTATGGTCCTGTACGGTTTGGCGGACCTGCTCTCCGACACGGCGGGGATCAAAATCGAATTAGCGACGATGCGCGAAGCGTATACGGGATTCACAAAGTCACTGGGTGCCGTCGCGGTCAAGGAAGTCGAGATGGAGACCGGCGCTCTGCATCCGAAATTCTCCATTCCTGCGACACGGATGGGAGTTGCAGCAATCAAGATGCTGTGCTGGACGCTGATGGTCATGGGGGTGCTGGCGACGATATGGAAGGCGAAGGGCTGGCTGTAATGCCTAAACGCAAGCTACTGAAAGTAGAACGCGATTGCGTGACCTTGGGCAAGCTAACGCTCAAGGGGCATCCGGCGAATATCTTTGCCGTGGCGTTATCGGTGCTTGTCCTTATCGGAGGACTGATCGGGACTATTGCTTACGTGAATGCGAAGTTTGAGACGATGACCAAACAGCGACACGCCTTGGCTTGGGCGATTGGCTTCGACACAAATGAGATTGCAGCGATTGATGAGGAAGCGGCAAAATGACCTTCACTTATGGGTGTAGCGGGAAGGAAATGAATCCTGACGCACTGAGAATCGTATCGTCGGATGAAGTCGAAATGGCCATCGCCAAGTGGCGCGTTTACGTTATTCATTTTCTCGATGCTCCGCCCGGCTGGGCCAAGGCGGAATGGCGAAAGGATCACCTCAGTTGGATTTTGGGCGTTGTTCTGCCCTCGCTGCTACTTCCATCGGACATTCGCCGCATTGCCACGGAAGCCTATCTCGCCGGTGAAGAAGCGATCAGTGATGGCTCAAGCGTAGTGCCTGACGCCCACCGCTACGGCAACATCAAAGATTGGGAGGGAGTTGCCCACGATTACCTGTTCTGCCTGCATCACCTTGATCGCGCCGACGCCTATGGGCATCGCTGGTCGTTTTGGGAGGCCAACAACATGTACCGACGTGGCTGGTTCTGTGACGGTCAATACATTCGCGGGGTAGCGTGGCTGGCCGGGCTGACAGTCGGAAGCTGGCCACAGTGGAAATGGGGTAAGACGCCATGAGGAGACACGACATCGCCGCTTTCTTCGCGCTACTGGCCATCGTCATCGTGGTCTGCGTTGGTGCCGACAGGCCCTACAGCGTCACCAAGGCACAAGCCGCCTGGGTTGCCGCCCATCCCAACTGCGCCGTCTGCGAACTCAAGCGCATCCACGGCTGGCGCTGCGAGGGGCATCACATTATCCCTTACGCCATCAACCCAGTGCTGGGAGATTGCCCGACGAACTTCATAACGCTTTGCCGCGCCCATCACTGGCTCGTTGGCCACGGCGGAAGAAATTGGAGCTATGAGAACACCAACGTCCTAGAAAATGCTCACGCCATACGGCGCCTGATGGGACTGGAGGGAGTGCCATGACCGTAACTGACGTAACCACCGAGGCGCAGATCACGACGGGTGCCGTGCTCGCCGCCAATGTCTCGGCCAGTGCCGTTTCAATCGTCAACGATGCCCAGCGGCAACTGCGTAGTCTCAACAATGCCGCCTGGTTCGACGCCGACGGGAACTACATTCCCTTCGTGGCCGCCACGGTGGTCGGCAATACGCTGTGCGTGACCGACGACTACAAGGCCGCGCTCACGGCATTCTACATTTCCAAGACGTACCGTAGCGAACAAGAAAATCCCGGCCATCAGGCATTGGCCGACAAGTACATGGCGGAGTTCCTGACACTGGCAAGGACGCTGTAGCCAATGGCCTACAACACAGAACGATTGATTCTGGCGGAAGCGACTGCGCGGTACATAAGCTGCGTGGTCTCCCAGCTTCAGAAGACCCAGGAGTTGACGCGCTCCTTCCCAAAGACCAAGGACAGCACGCAGGCGACCACCAAGGAATTCGCCTACATCTACGTATCCGACCAGAACTATCCCGCCGATGACGGGGTAGGGGCGACGGCCAGGGCCTACGTGACGGATCCCAAGGCCGGCGTCGGCATAACCTATTCTGGAGTGTGGCGGCACGTCTGGACGCGCTTCGATGAGAGGCGGGACGTATGGGTGCAGATGCTCCGCCGCGGCTGGGCGACGTGGGCGACCGGGGAGGGCGGGGCAATTGTTGTGCCTTGGGATGAAGCCTTCCTAATCCAGGGCAGCAAGCCCAAGACGCTGGGCAAGGTCCTGCATGTCCAATGGCGCAACATTGCGCCTGGCAGCGTGGATGCCTGCGTGAATGCTGTCGTCGGCATGGGTCCGACCACCGGCTTGACCATTCAGGGTGAGGTCAAGGCAGGACTGTGGAACGTCGGCACCGTGACCCCGCAGCAGACCGAGGATGGCACCTACATCATCAATGCCGTTTTCGCCATCGAGGCGTCGTTATCCCAAACAGTGAATGCCGACGCCAGCGGGACTACGATCCGAGCCGAAGTCTTCAATTCTCCGAACACGACCTTGGCCGTTGCCTCAGCAACCGGCATTGCGCGACAGGGCAATGTGGCACCCTCGGGAGACGGTCTGCATAACAAGACTCTCGTGTCAGATATATCCGCGGCCATCGAGAACTACTACGAGTTCACCGATGGGGCCGGGACCACGAAGCGATGGGACTCGTACAACGTCACAGAGGCCCGGCGTGCGGCCCTCAAGGCCGAGATCACTGCGGAATGCACTACGGTGAACGGTACGTATACCGAGTCTAAGAGTAGCCGCTTTCCGGGATTGTTCGATGTGCATGGCGTGGTGGGAGTGGTGCGGACATGGCTCTGGGCAGAATCGCTCAAGCCGAGCCAAGTCCGCTGGGAACGTCAGGACGGCCATATCTATAATCCCACCGAGGGCCGCAACGTCAAGGCGTACCGCTACGTCAAAATCACCTTCAACTGGGCGACGAAGCATAGCGAAGATGATGCACAAGACTTTATCGAGGGCGGACTCGAAGGATCGGACGTTCGGGGTTACGGCGGGCTGGGCTATATCGGCGAGAAGGTGACGGCGATTGACGCCGCCTATGCAGACGTCCCGACTGGCTCGCCGCTCGTTCCCCCAGTTGCCGCCGGCTGGCATGACGATGAAGACTGGGCACCTTAATGTGGATCGATACCCTCAAAGACTGGGCCAAGACTGCATGGCGGGCCGTCACCGGTTCTGACCAACAGCCATCCCAGTCTACCACGCCACAACCTCCTGCTGCGTCTTCGACGCCAACGGAAAGTGCTTACGACATCTTCAGGAAGTCCCCGGAAGGCCAGCGGATCACCCAGGAGATCGGGGAACTCCGCGAGCAGCTTCGCACCCAACAGCAACAGGTCGTCACGCCAGTCAAGTCCGATCGCCGCAGCGTCGCCCGCTTCGTGTGGGCATCGGGCGGGGATGCTGCTGAAGACCTATTGCGTTCGTTCGCCTTTACCAAATCCGGGCCTGTCGTCACGATCAAGAAAGGCAAGGTCCACAACTCGGGGCGCGGCATCGCCGATGTGGCGCAGACCAATGTGACCATCGCCGGCACGGAAGCCGCCCCGACCTGGGTCTATGTAAGAGCCACGAAGACGGGAACCTTCACGGCGACAATCGAGTCGAATGCTACGGAGTTGGGCGGAAACGACACGTACTGGTATTTCCTATTGTACACGTTCTATCTGAACGCGGGCAACGTGGCGGTGAAGGCGTGGGATTGGCGCTACGATATGCGCTTGGCGAGTCCATTGCAATGACCGGGTGGAAAACGATAGCCGCACTGCTTGCGGTGGTTGCGCTGGCATTGGCGCTCGTGCTGGCGATGGGGGCGCTTTTGACGCCGCAGCGGGCGCACGCTCAATCTCCGGTGGAGGGCTTCAACACGAATTGGCCGATCTTGGACAAACCGAATGTTCCCGAATGGACGAACTGGATCGCCAAGGATTTGTGGATGGGTCTTGACGAGCGGAAGCGGGCGCTGGGTCCGGCGTCGCAACAGTCGAACGACGCCTATGGGTTCAACTACTTGCAGACGGTGACGGGCCTGGTGGGCCGGACCACGATGGTTTGGAACGTGACTTGGACGAACGGCACGAACGTGATCATACAACCCGTGACCAACTTTTACGAAGTGTACCAGACTGCGGTGCTGACGAATTGGTTCGACGGCGACATCGTGGTGGGCAGCGTGACGTGTCACCCCCGCGTGACCAAGGAGTTTTTCGACCAGTGGGATGCGACCTTTCTCGCACTACTGCCGAGTTATGTGATGGAGCACTACAGCACTGAACCGTCCTATCTGTACAATATATGGTTCGGGCAGACCAACCCGGCTGAGCCGGCTGAGTTCCCGCTGGGGAGTAGACAAGACCTTTTTCACAAGGCGCATTCGACCCGCATGGAGACGCTGACACCTGAATTGATCGGCAGGCAATTCTGCACGAATCTGAACTTCACAACGAACGGTTACGGCCAAGCGACGAACGGAACCGCGCACTGGATCAAGCGGCTGAACCGGCCGATGTTTTTGCCTATGGCGGAATGGCGCTACGATGGGACCAACTGGACGGCGACGAGTTACATGGCGGGTAATAACTTCGCGCAGTGGGGCGGGAATGCGGGCGTCATGAACGAGAGCAACACGTCATCCCGACTCATCGGCTTGACCAACACTCCGCATTGGCTGTGGTTCCCTGGAAAGACGAATAGCACCTTCTCGACACTTACGCTCACTTGGTCTCAATTCGGTCTTGCAGGACTGACGTTATGGTATTCCAACCAGATCTTCGTAGCCGACAGCGATCAATACCCTGAACAGATTACGGGGTCATACTCCGAGACCGTGACCAGCACGAACCAAGCGGCGGGGAGGCGATGGGTTTGGATTGATCCGAGTTTTCCGTCCGTCACATCTGCGGGGATGCCGGGTGACCGGCTGGTTTTGATCTGGCGGGAAACAGGCATGACGACATGGGAAGGTACGGAGACTTGGGACAATGACTTGCTGGCAGAAGCACTGGATGCGCGGTACTTGGCGCTCAGGATGCTGCATTGCACGCGGAGGGACAACACTTGGGTGAATGGCGAATGGGGCACACGAAGCTTTAGCGAGACGAATGTGGCGCCGACGAGTTACTGGGATCAAGTTTCAAATAAGTATTTTGCGACGGTGTTGCCGGACCCTATCCCGGCCCCGCTGGAAACGTTTTTCCCGTGGTGGGTGCCCCGGACCCAAGACCCCCTGTTGGATGGCTTTGAATTCAATGCGGGAACATATTTTGTCGATCCGCCCAGCATGACAACCGACTCGAACGGCACTGCGCCGTACATCGACGGCTGGGTTTTGCCGAGCCTCAGCTTTTATGAGGATGCGTTCATGTTAAATGCCTTCGGTGACGGCGGAATCGTGCATGGCTGGGTGCAGGGTGGCTATGGCTGGCAGGAAGTGGGCATTAACCAATGGCAATTTTTCTACCCATCGAGCAATTTGCAAAGCCACGTGGCGACGACGTTGGACGTGATCGGTACGCAGAGCTTTGGTGCAACTGTGACGGCGGAATACGATAAGACGAACGCGGCCTGCTACGTTGGAGATGTGTGGACTGGTCGAGAGCACAGGGTTCATTTCTACCTGAAGACCACGTCCTATATTTCCGACCCCAACGTGCCAACGAATCTCTTGGATTCGACGACGCGAACGCGCTGGATTATGTCGGATTGGACTTTCGGCAGCGTCGTGACAACGGAGGTGATTCGTGCTGAAACGAATTGGCCATTCGACACGTACATGATCGAAGGGACATCGAGCGTCTACGAACTGCCGCTCACGGCCTCGATCACGGACGACTACGGCTACGCCTGGTGGTATCCGCAAGCGTGCGGTATCTGGTCCTCGAACATCTACGAAGACATTTATGAACTACATTACACATC
>ERZ1292632.2864-Hain-H43-01um-R2-2864-length-13917-cov-5_pt1 | contig 13917 bp, 5 predicted proteins | sample MGYA00564407_ERZ1292632 | MGnify/ENA primary metagenome ERZ1292632 (study PRJEB36523, sample SAMEA6512637) | groundwater metagenome | collected 2019-01-08 | study: AquaDiva: Metagenomics assemblies of 32 groundwater samples
TAAACATCTTTTACCATTTTTTTGGCATCATTGAACAGTTGTTTTGAAATAGCTATCCTTATCTCCTTAATCTTTTGCGGGGATAGATTAACACCTTTCTGAGGTTCTATTTTATCTACGATTCCCTTTAGGCTTCTTATATATGCAGCTGGTCCTCCGCGTTCCTGGCCCTCCTTCATAAAGTAGACAGGATCAAGTTCCTGCATAATTTCGGAAGCACGATTATACATTTCGTAAGAAACCTCCTTTACGGGGTTTGCAGAAATAACAGGCACAACAGCTCCGCTAGGCGGTACGTTAACGGGCTCAGAACTTCCTATGGTATATATATCTCGTGCTCCAGTACCGGCAACCTGGTCAGGTATTGGTCCAAACCCTATTTGATCACCAACTTTCGCCAGGCCGGTTGGAAGCTTGAAAGATTGTTTACCTGCAGTAAATCGACTGGCAGGCTGTGTTGCAAGAGACATCCTTTCATTGGCCTTTTGCGCAGATGTAATTACTTCCGTTGGGATTTCTGCAGCCTTGGCGACCATACGCGTAACAAGGGGTGAAACGGGCTGTGCTGGAGCTTTCATTCCTATATTGGAAGGGACTTTCAAGGAGTCAGCAACATAATTAGGTAGAGGATACACTGATGGGTCATTTTGAAGTCTCTCTGACAGTGACAGTGGGCTGCCCTTCAAAGATTCTCCTTCGACAGAATATGTCGTTCCATTTTCCTTGAAGATTTTATTTTTCTCATCTATCACCTCCCCACGTCTTCTGGCTTCACTAAAGCGAGCCTCTGCACTTGCCACGGCAGATTCTTGGGGGTTTAATGTTGTAGATTTTGTAACTTGAGGGGTGTCCATACCCTGCTCCTGGGGATTGCGTTGCTCTACGGGGCTTGTAGGAGCTTCTGGAGGCGTTCCCGTGTCCATTCCAAGAGTTGCCCTTGTGTCTTTCATCGTAGGATACTTTGCATTAATAGCCTCTATTTGGGCTAATTCACTTCCCAATAACTGTTCACCAGTCTCAGGACTGAATAATGGCTTCTTCCCGGTGTCTACAATTCCACCTTCGACTCCGGTATCCACAACCTTCCCCATCGGTGGTCTTTGAGCACCTTTAATACCCCCAGAAAGACGAAGATCTGGAAAAGCCTTAGCTAGCGGCCAAGCCTTAAAGTCTGCACTATTAAAGAATGGTTTTACTAGATAGTCAAGAGTACCTTTAGTACTGGGTGAAACCCATCCGGTTTCTTCTGCACTTTTAATTATATTAAACAAGTCTCGTGTAGACATTTGGTTTTTGTTTTGAAATACGGTTATAGCATCGCCTTCATCCAAAACAACCCCCATTTTTTCAGCAAAGTTTTGTGAAACCTCTTCCGGTGAATTTCCTTCTACGGATTCTTTTGCACTCTTTGTGAACGTTTGTGTTGCATCACGGTAGACAGGATCACCGGCAATTTGAATTGGGACCTGTGCCAATGTTTCGTCTGCGGGTTCTTGTATGCGGTTTTTAATTTCAGCAATAGCCATAGATTGCTGGCCCCCCTTAACTCCGCTATTAACCTTACTTATCAACTCGGACATGGTCGACACGGACGCAGTTGGCATGTTAGCCATTCGTTCGTTCAACTCTTTTGTGGCTTTCCAGTCTATGGTGAATGGAATCCACGGCTCTTTCTGGAGTGCGGTTTCAAGTGTTGCGTCTTTACCTATGTGAGTAACAGCAACGTCCCAATTGTTTTTGCGCATTATTTCCGCAGCCACTTCCATGTTATTTGCAGAGTCCATTGGGGGGAATCCTTCCGCCCCATCAGTCTCTATGTATTTCCTTACAGCAGGATGATCATTCCAGTTGTTTTTTCTCTCATCAATTCTAGACTTACGTGAAGCCCACCCTAAATCATGGGTTGTTTTAGCTCCATCCGCATCCCAACTAATGCCGTGATGTTGTAGGGAGCTCTTTGTTTCCGTTTCAGAAAAGGGTGTTTTAATTTTTTCAGCTATATCACTGGCAGAATATGTTTTATTTTCATTGCGCCAGAATGGAGCCGTATCCTCACGTAATGTAAGTATTCCCTTTCGCGATGCTTCACCTTTAGCTAATTTCCCAAACCAATCGACTATCTCTTGCTTGTTTGGATTGACGTTCGTGGCCATCCCGGTAGTTGGGAATCTTCCTCTGGGAAGTTCGGGCGGCATAGCAGAATCGTTAACTGCCTTGCTTTCTTTTAGGAAGTTAATGTCAAGTGCATCTTTCGCAACGGTCGTATTGGTGTGTAGTTTAAAGCTACCTGGAGGCTTTGCCGCAGCTTGCTTGACAACGCTAGCTATAGACATGGTGTCTTTTGCGTCTTCAATAGCTCGAGATTCTGGATCTAATGTTTGTTTCCACAAGTGACGTCCCGCTGCTTTTATCTTGTTAGCTTCTCGTTGCCAGTCATCATAATTCATGTTCTTTACCTCGCTTGGACTTAGTCCTACCATACCCGTATCACTTACAGGTGCCTCATAGACCACCTTGCCGTTTTTGTCAGTAATACGGACAACATCATCGAGACTTAGGTTTTTAGAGTAAAACTCATTTGGGTTCTTTTGTATAACCACAGATCCAGCCTCTTTGGATATGGATTCTTGAGACTTAGACCGGACCGAAGGTTTGTATTCAATAACATACCCCCCGTCCAGGTGGGGCTTACCCGTGACGGCTGCTCTTGTGGAATAATGCTTGGCTAAATCAAGTTTATCGGTAGTGAATGTATACCCCTCAGGTATTTCTTCTCCAAAAAGGTTTCGTTCTAATCGATCGGGTTTTTTCCCACCCTGCATAAGCGCATCAACTTCTTTTTTTGTTGCACCTCTATAGAGTGGAGTACCGGCTGATTTTCCTGAAACATCACTACCGCTAGCAGCCCGAGCAAGGTTTTCCAATGCAAGATTTGTTTGATTATTAATATAGCCACCCATTGCATCGTCTACTGGACGGTCTCCGGTATGAAATACGGGAAGTTCAGCTACAGAGCGAGCTCTAAATGTAGTATTACCAGTATATGGATACAATATGTTATCCATTGCAAACCGACTGCTAGTATCAGTCCAATCCTTTTCAAATTTCAGTCTAGCAGGAGTTGACCCCATTCCATGTAATGCAAACATTACACCAGCGTTTATAAGCCAGTCTCTAGGATTATCCGGATTAAACATGGCCCCGGTTGTTAGAGCAAGTGCCCCCATCTTAGCTCTACCAAGAATGCTGGGTGGAAAAACGCTCGCACCTACACCAAACGCTAAATCGCTGAAGAACTGCTCATAAGGATGTGTATCTTCTTGTCCGGTCAACACGCCAGCTAAACCACGGGGGGTTGCTTGTCCATATATGGCAAACGCAGGAACATATTTATATGCATCCTTAGTTCCTAGAGCACGCCAGCCCGTGGGTTGGGTTTTCCCTTTAGCAATTCTTGCAACATCATCAGCAGCTTGCTCGGCTTCACTTATGACCTTCTTAGCGGTAGTAATCCCATTTTTAGCTGCTGCGGTCTCAGAAAGTACCCGCATACCCTTAAGACCCTTCACACTCAATCCAAGACCTTTGGTTATCATTCCGATTGGAAGAAACATACCACCAATATTACCCACTAGGCTTGAAACGTCCCTAATAACTGATGGGTGCTCACTAGGAGCACTAGCCCATCCTGCAGAAAGTCCTGCAACACCTCCCTCAAGAAGACCTCCGATTACGTCCTGTATTGGATCTGGAATATAACCCCTTCCAACTCCACCAATGGCATGAACAACCTTTTCAGTTCCCCCGGGGACGTAACCAAACAATCCTTTCCAAAATGACCCTCCTCCGGCTTTTTTAATAGACTCGAATCCACTCATCGGGGTCGACATTTGTCTGTCCCAGCGAGCTGCTATTTCTTCTGCAGCGGCAAGCGGAATCATTCCATTACCGATTTCTGAATCCGGTAGATCGGATAGATCCTTCTCCTTCCACGACAACGCCATAGAACGAGCCTGTGTTGTTGTTATCTTTTTATTTGCAAGAAGCGTAAGGGGGACAGCCTGCGCATCAGTTTTTTGTTTGTGTTGATTAAGTGTTAATACTTGTTTATTACTTGCAACATCAAAACCACCCGCCCACAAAGGAATAATGTGGTCTATTTGATATAACTTAGAAGATCTTCCCCCAAGCATAATGAAGTCTTCTTCGTCTGTTCTCTTACGAGGGCTGTGTATAATTGCGCTGGGGTTTGCTCTGTCTAACGCATACTGACCGCCCCCAGGAAGATTACTTATTGTCGTTTGTCCAGGTGTTGGATTAGACCAGTCGTATCCTGACATCTGCTTTGCAGGATCAAACACATATCCTTCGGGAACGGGTGAATATCTAGTAGTTGGCATTCCCATTGCCGGGGTATTTACTTCCGGCGTCTGATAATTTGGAATATCAGGAGGTGGAGCAGCAAAGTTTGGAGACCCAAGGTTTGCTGGTCGTGTGAAGGCAGCTAGAGGATTAGACGTTGCCCCTCCACCCAAAAGGGAGGCGTAAGAAGCGGGGCTTTTATTTGATTGAGTAGCCCCGGTAGTTTGATATGTTGGGTTTTCCGGTAAACGTGCCATACATTAGTGATTTGTTTGCGCCAATGCAGTATTCCATATGTTTGTTGTATGCCCAGAAGCGGCAATATCAGCTAGTATATCAGCTAACTTGTAAGCTTCTGTTATAGGGGGGAGGTCAATTGCCCCATTATCAACCTTATATCCTGCGACCCCGCCCCATAGAGAGTTTGCTACGTCATTACCAAGTGTAGGGCCGTATTTAGTTACAAAGTCTTTTTGATTCGGACCCTTTGAGAAAAGAGAAGGAGCAAGCATATTACTTATATCGCTGCGCAAACTAGACAATGTATTTGTATCGTTGGTCAAAATAGATGTAAGGCTATCAGCGAGAGAGTTGCTGAGTTTTGTGCGTAGATCTATTACAAGTGCTTGTTCTTGTTCACTTAAGGCTCCCCGATATAGTTCTACGGCCCAACCCAGGTATTTTTTACTTAATGTTTGCGCCGTGTTTGCATCAGGAGCAGCTCTTAATTCTCCTTCCATTGCGCCTACGGCAAATTTCATTGCGTTCTGTGGGGTAGGAGAGTCATTCCCTCCATCTGCTATCGTATTAATAAAACCCGACAGACTTTGGACTGTAGGTAATAGGAATCCCGTTTTTTCATCAACAAAACCCTTCGCCTTAGTCTGTATATTGTTTGCGTCAGTTATATATGTATTTCCTACATTAGATCCATCTGCAGCGGCAGCAGCGAGGGTGGCTAGTCTTTGTGCTTCTAGGACTTCCATTTGCTTTTGTAGTAATGGAGCCTGTTGTGCTGCGTTGTACATGCCTGTTAATGCGGTGTAAGCCATCTGGTATTCAGTCTGTTTAATGTTAGCCTTTAACGTAAACTCACTTTCATATGCTGAAAGGGCCCTGTCGTAGTTATTTGAAACCTCAGTTAGCTGTGCGTTATATGCTCCAATTGACCCATTCAAAAACTCAATATATCGTTTATTCTGGCGTCCGCGTAATTCATACAGATAGTTCATGTATTGATTTGCACGCCCGGCAACATTTGGGTTTGCGAGGTCCATTGTACGCATCTTGTCTGTATACTGATCGATCATTCCTTGGGTTTGATTTAGAAATTGGTCACGTCCACGGATATAATCAGACATGTCTGTTGTTAAGGTAACCCCACTCTTCAGCATTTGGTTTTTTTGGGTCAGTAGAGAATCAAGTCCCATTTCCTGTTTTAGAGTATCGGACAATTGTTCTATTTGATTTCCAAGAGACACCCCAGTTGGCCTAGCGCTGGCGGGCATGTTTTCGAATCCAGGCAATCCACCGAGAGATTCGGGGTTACTTAACATACTTAAAGCAAATGCATCGGGACCCTGATTTGCATTTACAGCATTTTGTATAGCAGGATACGCACCTTGTGTTTGTGGGTCCTGTCCTGGTGTTCCTGTTGTGCCAGGTTGTGGTAGGTAGCTAGCCGATGACGGTTGTGTGGGTTGTGTTCCTCCAGCTGTTCCGCTTGTCGCACCCGTACCTGAACCAAAAGATCCACCATATTGAGAAAGATCTGTTGTCGATGGAGCGAGTGCACGCCATGGAATATTCGCGCTTCCCTGCCCCGGAGTCATAATCGAAAACGGAGAGTTTGTTGGCGCAGTTGGTTGGGTCTGTACAGGCGGCACCGTTGGTTGAGTGAATGGTTGAGGATTAGCCTGAGAAAACGTGGTTCCTGAGGGTGCCCCCAGATAATTCCCAACACCTTGTGCAAAATTTCCAAGATTTACCATTGCTGGTTCAATTGCCCTTTTTGTGGCTTCTGCGTTATTTTTGGTAATATCTATCAAATTTCCAGGTATAGACGCAACTGCCCTTGGGACGGCCCATGCCATTGTTTCAAAGTTCGATTCTCCAGGGCCACCCTGACCGTCCATCTGTCCTGCTTTTCTCATTGGAGGAGGAGAAGGAAATATAACAAGTTCACCCTGCATTTGACTGCCTTGTTGTGGCATTTCACCATATCCTGGGCCACCCTGACCGTCCATCATAATGATGTCGTTTGCACGATATTTCTTCATTAGATTAACTATTTTTAAAGCACGCTTTCTGGAAGTTGATCCCATTGGAGAAGAAAGGGCATCAGAAATAATAGAAGAAGTATTTTTACTGGACATAAGTCCATTTAAAACTGCACCCTTTGTCTGAAGGTCTGAGAGTTGATAAGTCATACTTTATACCATGATAACAGTGTTTTTAACCTAATTTCGTATCCCGCAAATAGAGCATTGGATTCTTTGCTTTTCCATATGCAGTTGTAATACGCCAATCCAAATTCGAAGGATCAGACCCCGATGGTGAATAAGCCGCACCCGATGACCCAATTTCCCCAACAGGCGTTCCTTTATTTACAGGTTGCCCCACCTTAACATATGCATTATTAAGATGAGAAAAGCGATGATTGTCACCGTTTGAGTCGGTTATTTGAACCTGGTTACCAAATGAATTCTCGCCGTTAGGATGACCCATATCTACATTAGAAACAACACCATTTACTGGGGAGGGGAATTTTGTTCCGAGGGGGGCAGCAATGTCAATTCCAGGATGTGACTTCTCCTGCCGTGTAGGAGCCCCAAAAGGCGTGGTGATCCTTCCTATATTTCCAAGTCCGGGAAACATAGATACTGGTGATGATGGAGCTTTGGTTGGAGTCTGATTAGGCTCTTCTCTTTTATATTGAAGATTAGGATTTACACCAAACAAATTATTAAATGCATTTCTTAATGCGCTCGAAACGACGGTTGCGGTTTGGGGTGTTTTAGGTAGAGATGGCATTTTAGCATTAACCGCAGTAACATACGCCCGCGTAGATGTTCCCGTTACATCCTTGAGATCTTCCGAAGCTTTAGAAAAAGGCTGTCCCGAAAACCACACGGATGCAACGTCATTTATGTTTCCGTGTTTGAGATACAAATTTCCTATCTTCTGCCTAGCTACAGCGATTTGGGCCGCAGGGTCATTTAGAAATTCTTTTGGCGTCATTGACTTACCTAGAACTTCTTTTGTCCATACGGGCACATTGAAATCCATAACTTGCCATGCACCATATGCCTTCTGGCCTTTTTTGTTAGGCTTACCAATAGCTTTATATTTTCCTTCAGCCCCATATCCACGCGTTTCAACGGCGGATATAGCAGTTATTATGTTATCTACAATGGGAGGGTAGTTTGTCATACTTTAATATCCAAATAGGGATTTAAATCTTCCAGCTACATTAGACCCGAAGTTTTTCACATTATTTAAGCCGGACTGAAATGCTGATAATGACTTTGACGCTGACGCTCCCCCAACAGTAGACGGCGTTGAACCTCCCATGCTACCAAATATCGGTTTAGCCGCAGACAAACTTGACAGAGGTTTAACTGGGGTTGTTGTTGGAGAATAATTTACACCGGGAGATCTAGATGGTTGTAATGCTGGCATCGAGAATGCATTTGAGGTCCCCGTTGTCCCATCGTTAAAGGACTTTAGTGGGGCACTAAATTGCTGCGGTGTAATTGCGGGGCTTGCCTTAGACATGACCGAAAGCCCCGGATATGCTGAGGTTGGATTAGATGATGACGATGCGGGGACGTTTGTTTGTTGTGGAAAATACGGGTTTGGTGTTGATTGAATAGGGGCTTGTGCATTTTGTAGTCTTGTTAATGTTGACTGCCCCTGAAGCAGCTGTTGTTTCATGGCATCGAGAGAGGGGGTAGTGGGAGGCGGAATTATGACAGGGGGTGTTACTGCAGGTGGAATTGAGGCAGGGGGTGTTCCCGTTGAAACTGGACTATTGTAGGATCCCCCAATTACATCCTTAATATTTGAATACTTAGCTGGAGTGCCCAACATACCTGCTGTGACGTCACCAATAGTAGGGGCAGCCATTCCAACTCCTAGTGCCTTAGGGTCCGATACATCACGCAAGAATGGAGAATCTGGCATTGTAAATTGACGATAAGCCTTCGCCTCATCTAGAAGTGAATTGTTTTGTACCATTGCTTCCCTATACTTTTGTTCGTCTTGCTTGGTTGTCAGCATGTTAGTCATATAGGTTTGATTAATAGATGATCTATAATTTCCATTTTCGTCTAGAGTAGAATTGATATAATCATTTATTTCTTGGTCAGACAAGTTGGGAAACTTAGCTTTAAGCGTGTTAAATGATAGTGCGTTTTTTATCTCCGGAGACGGCAACAATCCATAACCCCTGGCTTTCTCGCGGTCTGTTGCAATTAGATCTTTTATTTGTTGAGAGGTTGCATATTTCTGGTAATAAAGAGTCTCCTGAGCATCTGTTTGAGACTGTGATGAAGTACGAAGCTGATTGGCTTGTGAACGTACCCTCTTTAAATAATCATCAATTGATTCAGTCTCAAGTCCGCTTCCTGAAATCCCCTGCTGTGCAAATGTTCCATGTGCGTTTTGAATTTGTGTCCAAGCATCCAACACGTTATTGGAGAGTTGAATCCCCAATTGACTTTGGGCATTTTCACGGAATGTCTGCCAATTAGCATCACCTATCGCTTTTTCTCTTTCGTTTGTAGCCGACAACTGCTGTTGTAGAACATCATGATACGCATCCTGAATTTTAGATACAGCGTCTTTATATTCTTGAGTATCAGGGTTCATTATCGGTATAAGAGTATTGAACGCTTCCTGAGGAATTTGGAATAGTGGTAATTTCATTACTGAAGGGTCGAGCGTTCCAATTTGAGCAGGCGGGGTTAATTTTGGATTTGAAAGGGCCTGTTTTCCAGCGTCGGTCACCTGGTATTTATCACGCGTTTGCGTAGGTGATATAGGATTGACATTTTGTAAACTTGTGTCCCCCTGAGAAATTAGATAACGACGTTTCATATCACCATAAACATCCCCTGGTGTATATCCGCCATATGCTAGGGAAGAAATCATAAAGGCGAGAGCAGACTTATCTCCTTTTATAGAATCAATAAATGATCCGGGGAAACCTCCATTAGGATTATCACGAAGACTACTAATGATTCCGTCCAAAAGTAAGTACGCGTCTTGTTCGGCATTTTGATCAATTTTTTGGCCATAACGAGCCTGCAGTTGTGCTGCGCTCGCGGATAACGAGAGAAACGTGCCGTCTTCCTTAATGCTATGTTCATTTTTCAACATCTCATATCCCTTATCCTGACTCAACATTCCTCCCGGAGAGACGTAAGACGATGGAATTTCTACTATGTCCCCAGGTGTTACATTTGGAACAGCGTTCCGCACAGCCTGGTCGGACGAGAATGGACGTATGGTTTTTGATTTTGTATCTAAAAGATACGTCTTGCCGGGGTACCCACGAATTTGTATGAGTGTAAAGTCTCCAGCAAAGTGAGGCATTGTTCCAGTGTCGGGAGCCTGTATACCCGCAACCAGAGGATCAACTATGCCCATTCCAGGATCTATGTTTTGCTGACCCGGCCCAGTGCCATATTGCGAACCCCCCTGCGGAGCAGCTCCACCGTTATGTTGAAGAGCCTGAACTCCTGTGGCAGACCCGGTGACCGCAGGCTGAACACCGGGAGAGACGCCAGTGGCAAGCGAGTTGGGTTGATTGTTTATTGTTGAGGATGTTTGACCTGCGGCTGGCTGGTTTACAAAAGAATCGATTGTTCCCGTTCTGCTATAAGCATTCATATAAGCCTGCATGTCTCCTCCTGGAATGGAATAAGACCTTGGCATTGTATTTACAAAATTTTGCCAATAGTCACCCATGTTAATGGTGGGCAATGACGATAAGTTAATTCCATATTGTTTTTGCAACAGGTCAGCTCCGGCAGCAACTTGAGCACCATGATTTTGAAAACTACCAGGAGGATAGACGTCACCAATTCCAAGTCTGACTAAAGTCCCGTCTGGGTTTTTTTTATAAATGGAGTCGTATCCGTCCCAAAATAGTCCAACTTGAGGCGTAGAAATTACGGCAGGGGTGGGGTTCATTCTGGCGGCAAGCTGTTGTTGGGTTGGATCCATATCAATGATTATACCTCATCCTTCTTAATAAATACCCCCATTTTCTTCAATTTTTGCTCTATTTCCCCCCTTTTTCTCCATTGTTTTACGAATTTTTCAGCTTCAGTAGAGTCTTCTAAGACAAGCCTAGCCTTCTCTACTAGGTCAGCATAGACCCCATGAGCAGATTCACATGAATCGCACCTTGCATCTACAATGTTAAGATCGTCATTGCTAACGTTTTTGTTCCATCCCTTAAGTGTACTTAGCTGTATTTCCCCCTGTTTATTACCACAGATGCTACACAGAATCTCGTGAATGAATTTCATATTTTTATGCAAAAGCGTTATTTAGATACACAAGGCTAAAACCAGTTCCGCCAGCCCCTCCAGTACTGGTACTACCAACATTTCCGCTTGTCGTCATACCAGCACCACCACCTCCTCCACCTCCGTCTGTACCACCGCCTCCAGTTCCAACAGAACCGCTGGCACCACCAGTAACAGTTAGCGTAGATGAATTAGCCGTAAGAGTATTATATCCAATAATTACGACACCACCAGCCCCGCCACCACCACCTGCTCCGTCACCGTTTGCTCCAGAGCCATTTGTCCCATTAGCGCCGACTAGCCCGCGAGCATAGATGGTACCAGTAATATTAAGCGCTCCGGCACATTCTATTATTAGCCCGCCACCAGCATCGCCTCCAGACCCGCCTGTTATATTGTTCTCGCCAGCACCTCCGGCACCCCCGCCCGCCCCTAAATAAATTGGAACCAGGTTACCAACAATTGTACTAAAGCCTAGATAAAGAGGGCTTACACCTCCAGCCCCCGGAGTTCCTGGTACACCCAGAGTACCGTGTATGCCGCCAACCCCACCAGGAGTTGTTCCAAGATTCCCGTTTCCACGGGATCCATCATCACCATCTCCAGTGTCTCCAGGGCCGCCAGAGGCACCCATTCCATCTAGATCGATACATGAAACAGTACTAGACGTTATAGTAACAGCACCCTGAGACTTAAGTATGGCCACGGATCCATTCGTTGCTTTATTTGAAAAGGCAAGCTTTCCTGTACCAGTTATAGATATTGAAGTATAGTTCTTAACTATATAATTTGCACTAGCAAAAGATATTGTAGTAGTACCTGATGTTATTGCAAGAGCCCCATCGCTACCATCACCACCGAATGCTCCCTTATGATTTTGAACGTATCCGTTGATAACAAGGTTTGATCCGTCCCATGTTACAAAATTGCCAGCAGGGTTTCCAATCGATAACTTTGCGGTTCCGGAATCGTTTCCTAGAAACCACCCGGTGCCAGTATTAAATGCGGTTTGTCCTGAGCGAATATTACCACTCGTGTCTATAATTATTGTTCCAGCATAAACTATCGATGTGGAAAGTTCGTTTGCGGTAATTGAATTTGCAACAATACTTGATGCGTCAATGTTTTGTCCGCCAGCCCCTGCGAGGACAGAAAAGACAGCCTCTCCAGTACCATTCTGCGCAGTAGCTATCAACACCTTACCTGCCCCGATGGCAGTAGTGGCGGTTGTCGTTGTCTGATACACAGTGGTCGATACTGCAGTATCAAGGTAGACATACGTCTTGGCGGCCATATTTCCAGTGTTTCCACCGCTGATAGAATAAGCAGTCCCATCAGCGGCAGTAAATGTTCCTGCCCCCCAAGCTACGGTATCTGCATCAGAGACAGAAAATACTGATGTTTGAATCCATCCACGATTTGCTATATTAAGGTTTGCTACACCGACAGTAGTTGTTCCTTCAATACTTCCCCCGGTTATCGTAATGTTAGACGCCGTCACGGCTCCGGCCTCAGTTACCCTAAACGGCGCTGTCGCACGGTTAGCATACGTGTTTCCTGCCCAAAAACGAACGTCGTCGCTTCCGGAAACAGTGGAGGCGAGCCCCATTGAGTTTGCGGCATCACGTATATAATCTGATCCAATGTCAAAACCTCCTATGGTTCCGGTAGTTGCCGTAATTCCACCGGTAATAAACACATTCGCAAATTCAGCGTATCCTGTTTGTCCATCAATTGTAAACCCGCTTTTTTTAGGTTGCCAATTTGTAGACCGCAAGAAAGTATTTATCCAAGTGTCTGAAAGTGTTCCAGAACTTTTTACAGCCGTAGTTTCAACAGAACCACCAGATCCGACGTCAGAAGAAGCTTCTGGAGCGGCTGATTGGTTTTCAGCGATGTTTGATTCATTCGGTGCAACAGCCACGGCCCCATCAGACTCTCTGGCCAACAGGTTATCATACGGATTGTTTATTGTGCTGTAATCAGAAGACATATTTATCGAGGCTTTGTTATCGTTGTCGGCAGGTATATTATTGAGGCCTGGCCGAGACGACAAATTTGAGAAGATCCATCTCTAAAGGAAAGCTGTATCCAATGGCACAACACCGGCTCGGTTGAGTCTGCGTCTTTTGAAGTAACCTTTATGGTAGATATACCTTTTAATAAGTCGCCCTCCAACTCATAGAAATCATCTCCATCAATACTGACAAAACAACGCACAATAGACCCACGCTCTATATCAGTTGATATGGCGATTGGATTGGCATAGACTTCCATTTCTTTCATTAATTGAATTGGAGAAAGATCAGCACGGAAGAATATGGCCTGTCCATCGTCATCATTCCCCACAAGAAACTCCTTGACACTCTTACTCGTTCCCTTGTGTAGCATTAATAGACGTTCTACACCGTCGGCAGAAATAAACTGGAGAAGTTGTTTTGCTGGCACATTTGTATGCACGAACCAGGTCTGGTCAGCAATGTCAAGCTCAAGACATACGTCTGGTAATGTCTTCCAAAATGAGCCATCATTTTTATACAACGTAGAATCACCAATCGCAAAAAACACACTTAGACCCTTAATTCCTACGGCCGCATTCTCCAGGCTCTCACGAGTTGCCCCCTGTATATATTTTTCAACCTTGCGAGAAAGTAGGGTTGGAGTGCTACCAGTAGTAGAATACACCCCGGAATAATGGAGAAAATATATAGAACCAAGTAATTTGGCATATCCATTTTTAGATACACATCCAACCCCTTGATCGAAATCCTGTAAGGTATAATCATTCCATGAAAGGAATGTATTTTTGTTCGCCACGAGAAGAACGTTTCCTATCGGTTCCAGCAGCGTAATCTCGTCCTCAGTGCCACCGGCAAGACGAAAAGTGTCATATTGTTTTACATCTTGCCCACCTGAAGTTGCGTTACTAACCCAGCGATATTGTTTTTCCCCGTCATAGGTTCCACTAATCCATACCTCATCGGCAGATAGAAACGTGACGGGGCCCGAGAACGTG
>ERZ1292632.2867-Hain-H43-01um-R2-2867-length-13904-cov-6_pt1 | contig 13904 bp, 20 predicted proteins | sample MGYA00564407_ERZ1292632 | MGnify/ENA primary metagenome ERZ1292632 (study PRJEB36523, sample SAMEA6512637) | groundwater metagenome | collected 2019-01-08 | study: AquaDiva: Metagenomics assemblies of 32 groundwater samples
TTATCCCCACCCTACCCCTTCCCCCCCCTACCACCCCATATAAAGGATTAAATAATGAATGATAATAATAATCCTACTTACAAGAAAATATCTGCTCTAGTAGATACTTGGCTAGAAATCCATAGAGGTGAGACATTTGACTCAGATTTAATCTGCCGTCAATTACAAATTACGGAACGAGAAAATAGGCATTTCGTAGCCCAGAAGCTATCTTACGAGGTCAAACAGGCAAAACTTGAAAAGCTAAATCGCACTTATAGGTACATCAACAAAGATAAGGATGTAATTGATTGGTTTAATAGCGATGCAGAGAAAACTCTCAATCTCAACTTCCCTAAAGGTAGAGACGGAACAAAGTTTGGATTTGACGGGTGCGTTTGTATCTCACCAGGGGATATTATCGTAGTAGCTGGCGTATCAAATATGGGAAAGAGTGCCTTTGCTCATAACTTCCTCTGGGAAAATATGGACTTTTACCCTTGCACTCTTATGGGGAACGAATATACACCAGTGAAATTCAAACGTAGGATTAGCAGGATGACATGGAATAACCCTATTGATGAGAAAGGCAAGCCGAAGTTTCAACTCGTCCGAAGATTAGAGAACTGGGCAGACATAGTAGAGCCAGATAAAATTACCATCATTGACTGGATAGCTTTACCGGCGAATGAACTATACAATATCGGTCATGTTATTCAAGGGATACAATCCAAAGTTGGCAATGGGGTAGCTCTAGTGGTTCTACAAAAAGATGAAGCTGCCACTCTCGGCAGGGGCAGAGCTTTTTCAGAGGAACTATCATCACTCTATTTGACTATTGATAAAGGACGAATGACAGTCAGGAAGGCTAAAGAGTGGTTTGGGCATGACCCCAACCGAGAAGTTTATGGCTTTGATATAACCAATGGCGGTGTAGAATTTAGAAACATACGATCTCTAGTTAAGTGTTTTAGCTGTAAAGGCTCTGGACAAGTCAAGGGGAACGAATGTTTTACTTGTCATGGAACGGGATATGTTGAAAAAGTAAAACCTAAAGAACCTGGGAAAGAACCTGAATTGGATTTCTAAGGGGATAAAAGATATTGCAATGCCTGCAAAATGTGAAGGATAGAAGGAAAAAGATTAAGTCAATCAGTAATGAGGTTGAATAATGAAGCGTAGAACTATGCTTAAACCTATACCAGACGCACCAGAACGCAAAAATAAGCCACTCAAAGGTAAAGGTAAGGGTAATCTACCTAGAAAGATTAAACAGCCCTCAAAATCAGCAATAAAAAGAAAAGCCTGGGATGCTTTTTCAAAGTTTATCAGGACAAGGGATTGTCTAAGGACTACGGGATGTCCTGATTGGGGACTTTGTAGTACCTGTCATAAGCGGTATCACATAAAATTACTTCAGGCTGGACATTTTATACCAGGACGGCGTAATGCCAATCTTTTCTCTGAGAAGGGATGCCATGCCCAATGTTATAACTGTAACATAAATCTTCGGGGGAATACCTTAGAATACCGGCGTCAGATAATTGAGATGTATGGAGAAGGATATGATGAGATTTTAGAAAAAGAGGCAAAGGAGATTAAAAAGTATTCTTTTGAGGGCTTGACAGAACTTGTTAAGTATTATAAAATAGCAGTAGAGAAATTAGTTGCAGATTCTAAGGAGGGTTAAAGGAGAATTAAAGGAGGGGAGATGGTAACCTGGGATGACTTAGCGAATGAATTAAATCAGGCTACTGAGGAATTTGAAAAAATGATTAAATCATTCAAATCTCTATCAGAGTCATATCAAGAGTTTATTGATTATTGTAAAGAGATTCAAAAGAAATTCAGGAGAGGAAATGAGAATTCTTTGTAACTTAGGACTCCACAGGTGGTCAAAATGGTTTATACATCCTTATAAAGGGAATTATGTTACCAGGCAATGCTTACTTTGCTATTACATTCAGGATAGGAGATTATTCTAGTTGGAGACTAAAGATATATCAATTCCCTATAAACGGGCTGATGCTAATTTCAGCTTGTATTGTAGTTTGTGGTATAATAATACTAGGAGGTAAAATATGAATTGGTCTTATATCGCAGGCTACTTTGATGGTGAAGGCTCTTTATTATTTAACATTGGGAAAGAGAGAAGGGGTGGTAAGGTTGGGGATTCCTATGTGGGTGGTTGGAATATCGCTCCGAGTTTATCTTTAACTTCTTTTGATTATGAGGCATTGAAAGATATTGGAGATTATATAGGAGAACGAGGCTTTAGGGTTTATAGTCTTGAAACAAAGAAAAAGAGGGAAGGGCAAACTAAAGGTGCATATAGATTAAGTATTTTTGGGTGGGATAATATCAATAAAGTTCTTAGATATTTGAAACCACATAGTATCGTTAAAAGAGAACAGTTTGAAAAATTTAAGGAACTCTATACTAAATGGAAATCCCGCCCATTCAATCCTCATAACTACTATCACAAGAGGACTTGGACAAAGGATACTTTTATTGAAGCTATGGGTATTGTTGATACTATAAATTCATTGAAATCACGCAAGCGAGGCAAAATGAATCAGCAATTTTTTATTAACTTATGGAGGAATAATGCAAACGAAGGATATAGATATACCCTATAAACGGTCAGATTCTGACTTCCGTTTATTTTGTCTAGGAGATATACATGCCGGCACTATTCATTGTATTGAAGACCACATCCAAAAGAAGGTTGAGGAAATAAAAAATAAGAAAAATGCTTACTGGATAGGGATGGGAGATTATGCTGAGTGGATTACCCCAAAAGATAAGAGATTTGACCCTAATCTCAAATCTATTGCCGATTGGGTAGAACCTGATAATATCGCTCATTGCCAAACTGAATGGCTAACTAAGCTATTTGAGCCGATTAAAAAGAAATGCGTGGGACTCCTCTATGGCAATCATGAGAACTCAATCAGGATGTATAACCACGACAATGTAATTAAGAACTTGTGTGAGAACTTGAAAGTAGACAATCTTGGCTTTTCCTGCTTTTTGAGACTATTTTTCCGGCGTGAGAATAGTAATGAGACACATTTAGTTAAGGGGGCTTTTACTCACGGCTCTAGCGGGGCAATCACTGAAGGTGCTAAACTTATGGCTCTTATGCGGTTTATGAAATCTTTTGAGGCTGATATTTATGGTTATGGACATGTACATGACTACATGCCGAAATCTCTATCACGAATAACAATATCCCCACAGGGTAAAATTAAAAGTTCAGTCTCTATTGGATGCACAACAGGGTCATGGTTTAGAACATATACAAAGGGAGTCATCGCCTCTTATGGTGAAATGAAAAGCTATCCGCCAACCGAAATATGTTGTGCGGTATTTACCATAAATCCTAATACTGGGTTTGTAGATGTTCAGAGGTCGGTATGAATTGAGACGGATTAAAATTACCTGAAAGGATAGAATGAGATTAGTATGGAAGATTTTATTATTGAAGTTCTGGTTAAAATAGGCAATACAAAAAGGGTAATGGAGATATGCGATCCTAATATCTTTTGCCCACAAACACTAAAGGATTGGATGGTTATTAGAACGTTCAAGGCATTGGAGATATTGGAAAATGAGTGGGAATTATATCAAAGTAAACGAAGTAGTTTATCAAAAACTTCTCTTCCAGACGAGGGGACAATTCATAGCGATACTTAATGTGTTTAGATGCTATGGTATGGATACCTTTGTTGACCTTGCCATAGAGGAATGTATAAAGGTAACTGAGAACTTTGGGCAGATAGTCAGGGGGGGTGATAAACCAATCCATATTTTGATTGAACCGAAAAGGAGAATAACAGAATAATGTTGGTTGAAGTATTGCCCCAAGTAGCAATGGGAATGCCTATCGGGATAACTGAAATATCGGTATCAAGGGAGATTCGCCTATTCCCAAGTATAGAAGATATTTTCAAGAGTGTTCATTGGGCAAAAAAAATTTGTATTGACCTTGATGGGGTAATTTGTGAGTATGATTTCCCTAAAATAGTCAAAAATTTCTTTGGAGTAGATTTATTAGCACAAGCTATTTTTGCCTATGACTTGGCTGATGTTCTAGGGGTAGCGCCAGCACTGATAGATACCATGTTCAAAGAACAGGTCTACGGCAAACCTAATCTTGTTGAAGGTGCTATTGATACTCTCAGAGAATGGAAATCTAAGGGACATGACCTTGTGATTTATTCTAATCGTGTTAAGTATATGGGGCAAGGCGGACTTTCCCGATGGTTAAGAAATTGGCACATCCCCTTTGGGCGTGTAGATGATGGACAAGGAGTTTATGATATTCACATAGACGATTCTCCGTCTAAACTCATGGCAACAGATAGCAGGATAAAACTTTTATTTGACCAACCCTGGAATAAGAGATGCCTGAATATCACTGGCAAACTGGTCAGAATGAAAAACTGGGAGGGAATACGAGAATATGTCTCAGCATGTTTCTGATTGCATCCATTATTGGGTACTTGATTCTTGTGATAAGGGAGTCTGTAAGAAGTGCGGGAGTATAAAGGACTTTTCTCCACCCCCAGAAAGATTAACTAGACTTGAAAAGGCTGAGACTAGGAAACTTAATCATGATTTTTATAGACAAGGGAGAATATGCCTAAACATATTAGATGTCCAATAAATCCTGAGACAAAAGGGAAGTTTGAATGTGAGGATTGCAAGTTTAGAAATGCTTGCATTGAAGATATTTTTAATGACCTTCAACAAAAGTTTATTAAGGATACCGCTAAGGTTGGGAAGAAGATAGCAAAGTTATTGAAAGAGAAAAGGGGAATATGAAATATGAAAAAAGTTTTAGTAAAATTCAATGATATTAGTGTAGCTCATGGATGGGCGCAGGAGCATGAGGTTGAGATGGATGATGTGGCTCATTGTGAAGCTGTTGGCTTTCTTTTTGCCGAAGATACTAAAAGCATCACTTTAGTAATGGCAAAGAGCGACTTAGGGAATATGTTTGAAAGAATGGTATTACCAAAAAGCTGGGTAGAATCTATAAAAGAAATGAGGATAAAATAAAATTCTATCCTGAATTATTAAATCTTTCGGTTATAATTCTTCCACCGCTCTAATTTGTGGATAGATTACACTGGTAGCGAAGTTCAGGATAGCTGTTTTTTGAGCCTGCGTTAAAACAAAATCAACCATCTTATCTTTCCCAATCAAATCAGGATATTCAGTGGTAGTCATTTGATATTTGACCCACCCTGAAACTTCCCAATTACCTGACACCTGATTAAATTGTATGACTACCTCTACTGGATTATGGATTACCTTCACCTTAACCTCCTTATGCTATTGTACCCGATTTCCAACTACACCTACTCTATCGTTATATCAATCTTCTCTTTTATGCTGCTGCTATTAGCCCATGCGTAATCATAGCGTCTCGCAGGGCATCAATAACGCCATCGGTAGTGGCGTCTCCAGAGTTAATCACATCATCACATCTGGCGTCTACTACTCTTGCTCCAATAACCTGAGTTCCTGCTATTTGGTAAGTTTTACCTGTAGCTATGTTAATTCCCATACCAAAGGTAATATCCGCTGCCCCATGTATCATATAGTTAAGGGTTGCTCCCTTCGTCAGGCTCTCAAAATAGATACCATACTGGTTAGTTACTGCCCCTGCACCAGTGGCGTTAGCCAAATAGACTCCGTAAAGGTTAGTTATTGTCATAGCCCCTACGGAAGCCAGCCCATAAAACTCAACAGCACCAGTAATAGTTCCAGTTGCTCCTGCATTTACAACCAGAAGAGAACTAAACCCTCTTAAAGCCTGAGCATCAGTCCAGTTTTGAGTATTGGCAGCACCTACGATTGCATTAAGATTATAGCCCCTCACTGAGCCCGTATAGTCTGATGTAATCCGAGTGCCAGTTACAACACCCTGAATAGCAAAATAGGTAGAGCTACTATCCATAGCGAAAGTTTCGGCTACATCTAATCTAATCCAGCTACTAGCAACAACCCCTATGCCAACATCACCAAGAGAGTTTATGGTCTGGCTGCCTCCTGCTACAGTACCGCCCAGAGTAATGGCTGGTAGAGTAACAGTTCCACTAGCAGTAAAAGTCCCCTTTAAGACTGACGAGTCAAGTGTCTTGTTATCAAGCTCCTCAGTTCCAGCTAGAGTAGCCAGCGTTCCAGTAGTCGGCAGAGTCAAGGCGGTCGCTGCCGACAAAGTTAATCCAAGAGAATAAGCCCCGGTAATCGTGATTGTTGAGGCGACATTATTGGCTATCCCAGTCCCGCCATAGACAGGACTGACGACTGTTGCCGTCCATGTTCCAGTTGTGATTGCTCCTGTATTTGGGGTTACTACTAAACCGTTGTAGCCTAGTTTAGCGGTAAAGGTTTCTGCTCCCGCCAGGGTTGCTAGTGTGCCGGTGGTGGGTAAGGTAACATTGGTAGCTGCGGTTGCCGTTAAGGTAATACTATAATTCCCGCTGGTTACCAGGGCAGCTGAGGCATTATTGGCGATGGTCAGCGTTCCCGCCGTAGTAGTTATTATCAAGCCGTTTATAGAAGTAGCGGTAGCAGCACCAAGAACTGGTGCGACAAATGTCTTATTGCTCATAGTCTGAGCTTTTGTTTTGAAAGTGAACTCATCAATGACACTGGCAAAGTCAGGAATTGTTAGAGTTGTAGCCCCAACTGTTTGGGAAGTCAGAGAGATGTTAACAAGTTGCCCTTGCGTTAGAAGAAGTGGAATTGCTGCAGAAGTTGCAAGAGAAGTAGCTGAAGCCACACCAAGAGTAGGAGCAACAAAGGTTAATCCAGATAATGTCGTTTGCCAGGTAGGGACTCCACCAATCACAGTTAGAATAGCATTTGTTGCCCCAATACCTAGCCGTGATAACTGCGTAGTACTAGAGGCATAAATCAAATCACCAATAGCCTGTGAATTTAAGACATGTAATCCGACAGCCTCAAACTCGGCTTGTGTCATTGAGACACCTACTGTTCCATGAACGAACTCATTAGCCATATTACACTCCTAAAGTCTTTTCAGTAACATTACGATTGCCCAAGCTAAAAAAACAATGGCAATCCCGCCTAAAACTAAACCCAGTAAAGCTATCGGCAAGAAATTATAAGGTAGCATTTTAATTAAAAGTAGAAAATTCTAGGGAAGAAGGGGGTAATAATTTCAACATAAACTTGGGTGCATCTTGACCAATCCGGTGCTGCTGTTGAACCATTTAGAGAAACACCAATTTGTAATGCATCTACCTCTGCCCATGTCCAAGTAATTCCAGTATAAGGGTTTGTTGTCCAAGAATATGATAGGGTTGTCCAAGCCGACAATCCACCTAATACAGGTGAATCATAAGTTGTTGAATGAGTATGTATGGAAGCTTTAGCATCGGAGGCATTATGCCGAGTCCTCACATAAACGGTAACACTGTTGATTAAACCCGAACTAGAAGAATAAACAGGAATTGTATAAAGGTCGCGTTGCCAAACTCCAGCACCACCAGATTTGTTCTCAACAAAAGTTGTAGCATCATCAGCTACAACTTCATCCACTTTATCCCAATGCTCTGTGCTATTAGGAGACTGTAAATCTATATTTGTTTCAATACCTATACCATTTGGTCTTAAAATAATGGTAGCCATCTTATTCCTTTATGGTAAAGCAAACTCTAAAATTACTAACAACCCTTTTGGGGCAGTTGTAGATACAGTGGTAACATCTATCCTCAAAATATCGTTAGTCGCTACATCATCGTTAGCCGTATTGATGACTCCTACAGTTCCGACTGTATCCCCAGAAGCGATTGAGATAGCTGTTGATAGCATATCCACGCTATCGGTTACATTGTAAATATCAATCGTAGTAGGATTAGTTGTCCCTGCCGTATTGACTATTGCCTGCGCTCTGGTCAGGTTCATTCCGTGCATAAAAGCGGGAATGGGAATGTAGGCATGACCATCGGCGACAGTTACATCATCTGTAGAATCAATAGCAATGATGCCAATACCACGAGTTTGCGTATCTACATAGCGTTTAGGTGCTGGCTCGTATTTGCCAAGCGGTATTGGGACATTTCGTAGGCGGGAAACGAAATTATCAATGCTACCATACCCTGTAAAGATAGACGCTAACGAGGCAGAATTTCTTAGAGTGAGAGTGAATTCCCATCGGATATTAGTATCAATCGTATTCAAAAGCCGTGCCGAGATGTCAGTAATATAATAAGTCGCCCCAGTAAAAGGAGCACCAATTACTGAATTGGTTAGGAGAACATAAGTCCCTACTTGAAGCCCTGAATAGTATGTTTTTAATTGGACTTGATTTATAGTAGTAGCTGAGATATTATCCGTTGTATATTCAAAATCGTGATAAGGGTAGGTGGTGCTAAAATTAGGTGTATCAGAGAAGTTAAATAAACCAGCCCCCCAGTCTGCTGCTGACCCATAGTGTAACTCTTGAGTTGGGTCAACCCACCAAACCCTACTATTGGTTGCCCCTAGACTATCTAATGCCTCACCTAAGCTATTGTCATTGAGAATTAAATCAGTATCAATCCCTGTAATAACCCCGCTCCCTACAATCACCCAGTTTGGAGCATAGGTAGCAATCAATTCGGTTATAATTGCTTTTTCCGTGCCTCCGAATGTTCCTGTAATGTTTGGGACAATGGAGATAGTTCTTGTCCAGTCATGGCAGACACACGCATAAACATAGCGATTATGTGTCTGTTGTTTTCTTTTTAGCTCCCTAATCTCACCAGAGAAAATAAAGGTATTGAGGGCAGTATCATAAATATTAACCCACTCTCCTAACGCAACAGGGGCATCACTTTCAAAAACTATATTTAGCGTTCCGACAGCCCCAATAGAATATGATAAATTAGCCCCTATAAGAGTCTTGTTAGTCGCATCTGTCCCTGAAATCCAGACCACAAATGCTTGAGATGGGTTTTCAAAGTAAAATGGGAATAGATAAGGAAAGGGCATTTATACTCCTATATCCTATTTTAGGTTAATTGCGCTCTATATTCTCGGTCAAAATATTTGCTTACTATCTGGGCAAATAAAGCCCCATCCATGTATATGTTATTTTGGATGATTCTACTTTCCATTTCTGATAGAGGGATAACTGCCTCAGCCCCCGATTCTCCTATCATTGCTAGGGTAGGTTGGGTAATAATCCCCCCAGAAGCCAGTTTAGGTACGCCTATATTACCAATAGCCCCGATATTTACGCCTGGTATTTTATTGATTAAGTTTATGACTGAATTGACTCTATCTATCAGCCAGTCTACACCCTCTAAAATAAAATCAACAACACTTTGCCAAGCTGATTTTATTCCACTAATTACCCTTTCCCAGATATTAGAAACGAATCCAACTATCGCTTCCCAATTCCGAGCGATAAGAATAGGAAGCCCGACGGCTGGAAATAGAATTGCCAGTATCATATCCCAATGCTCTTTGAAAATATCCCTTATGCTCACCCAAACACCAAGAAAGAACATCTTTATCCCCTCCCAAATTTCACCTACTTTAGTCTTGATGTTCTCCCAATTTAAGACAAGCAGCGTCCCGATTGCGATTAACCCCATTATGGCAGCAATAACTAATCCTACGGGGCCTGTGAGTAACGCAAATCCAGCTACTAACATCGGGAGCATTATCAATAAGGGGCCAAGAACCAAAGCTACTCCTCCGAGAACGGCTGCTAGAATAACTAATACCTTTGCCAGTTTTGGGTGAGCATCTGTCCATTTTTGGATGTTCTCTATAATAGGGACAACCCTTGCTACAATATCTTTCAGAATAGGAACAAGAAGTGAACCTATTTTCTCAGCTAAGTCTCCCATTGAAGCCCTAAGAATTTTGAAAGGATTGGCAGTGGCTTCTGCCGTTCCCCCGACTAATTTTTGAACCTCGTTCAAGTCTTTGAATTGAACAGTGGCTCGTCCTATTCTAATACCGATTTCCGTAGCCCCATTCTGCAATTCCTCATAACCTTTAGCTAAATAGGTTGCTGCGGTTGAAGCATCCATTTGTCCGGCGGCTGCTAAATCCAATGTTAGAGGAAGTAGGGAAAGAGCTTTATTGTAATCCTTAGTTACAAGAATGAGCCTTCCCAAGACATCCCTCTGTTCGTCATCAGCTATTCCCGTTTTATTTTGGGTAGCTAGAATAACGCTCTCTAGCGACCCTTTTACATTGTCATAATCAACGCCGACACCTTTAAGAGCAACCCCAAGCCGTTTAACATTCACCTCTTCATCAATAGCAGCTTTTGTCATCATCCCCAAACTACCAGTAACAGCAACCCCAACACCAGTAAGAACAGCCCCTACTGCTTTGAATTGCTTCTCATTCTGTTGAACCCACGACTGGACACCATCAGTCGCTTCACCAAGCCCTTTCTTTAATTCAGTAGCGTCAGCGGTGATTTTTGCTACGAGTTCTGTTAAAGTTTCAGCCATTTAATTTCCTTTAATTTCCTTTGATTTCCTTTGATTTCCTTAACATAGATTTAACAAGCCTGAAATCTGTTTGTAATAATGGAATGTCATAATAGAGATGTGATTATATTAGCGGTGATTTCATTCATTAGTCTTTTCATTCTCTGGGTAATACTACCTACCTTCTTACGGAAATAATTACTTGTTGGTGAGATAACTAATTATTCCAATGATAATACTGGTGATTGTGCCAGAGATACCACCTGTTATACCTGATATTTTCCTATCCCCAGTCTCTAAATCGGAAATCTTTTTATCGTGAACTGCCAAGAGTTTAGAGCTTGTAAATTGTTGACGAGCTACAAACTTAATTAACTCTAGTTGGTTATCGCCCATATTACTAAGTTGATTTTCAAATTCAAGGTCATTCAGCATCCCGTTTGGCATAGCCGACCTCCTATGTTAGAGCCATTATCTCTGAAATAGTAGAGGAAAGAAAACTAATTTCTTTTAGGGTTATAAGATGTCCTACTGTATCAATATCTAACTCTGGTTGCTCTTCTTTCAATAGAGCAAAGAATAGAAGCCTCATGGTCGTTGAGGTTTCGTCTTCCACTTTAGCTTGAAATTTGCCCAGCCCGAATCCCATCGTCTTTTCTATGTTAGCTAGAGTGGTCATATCTATCGGCGGTAGTTTGTATTCTTTACCATCTGCTAGTTTGATTGACTTTGGTTTCTCTTTAGCTAAGATATTTACTTCATTCTCCACGATTTTTAATCTCCTTTGTTGGTAGTTTTATATTATGCTTTGTAGCTAATTGCTCTACTTCATTCTGTGGTTCATTGCGTGAGGGCATTTCACCAGATAGAAAATCACTCGCTTGATAGACCTTGCTACCTCGCTGTCTAGGGATAGTATTGTAAATCGCTGCCAATAGAGATGCTACGGAATATTGTCTGTGGTATTCGTCTACACTTTCCTGATAGGAAGTCTCTTTGATTATTTCGTTGAACTGGGCTGGTGTGAGCTTACCAATAGCTTCAAGGGTAAGATTAGTTTTACGCAGGAGATAACAAATGGCTTCTGTATGCAAAATAAATATTTTCCTTACTTTACATAAAAGACTTGACAAATCACAAAATAGGGTTTATAATGATGATATATGGAGGTAAATTATGAAAAGATATTGTAATCTCTGTAATAAAAAAGTTGATTTTGTTGAGTATTTAAACACTCTAAATACCGTGCTTCAGAATAACTCCCATGCTGTGCTTCGGGGGAACTCCCATGCTGAGCTTCAGAATAACTCCCATGCTGTGCTTTGGGATAACTCCCATGCTGTGCTTTGGGATAACTCCCATGCTGAGCTTTGGGGGAATTCCCATGCTGAGCTTCAGAATAACTCCCATGCTGTGCTTCGGGGGAACTCCCATGCTGTGCTTCGGGGGAACTCCCATGCTGTGCTTTGGGGGAATTCCCATGCTGAGCTTCAGAATAACTCCCATGCTGTGCTTCGGGATAACTCCCATGCTCAATGTAATAGCCCATATGCTTGTGCAATTCTAAAATCTACAACTTCTCAATGTAGGGGTAGACATATTGGTGATAAATCACTTACACCCAAAGAGTATCTAAAAAACTGCGGGATTGAAATAAAGAACCAATTTGTTATTCTCTATAAATCTGTTAAATCTGATTTTTGCTCATACAAAATAGATGATATAAAATATATCATTGGCAAAGAAACCATAGCTCCCGATTGGGACAAAAATGTTACTATTGAATGTGGAAAAGGATTACATCTTAGTCCAACTATTCAGCAAGCCCGTTTATTTAATGATGGGGGCTTATATTTAGCTTGCCGTGTGAAGTTATCTGATATAGCTAATCTACCAGCCTACTCTGAATATCCTGACAAAATCCGAGTTCGTGCTTGTATGCCTTTATATCAAGTAGATAAGGATGGTAACAAACTTTAGTTTCATTCCTTGCCCTCTAATATACCCTCCCCCAGTATTTCTATCGGTTTGGGTATTAAAGTATCAAAGAGTTTCTGCGGATTAGATGTTACTAATCCCTTGCCTTCCCAATATCCCCTGCCAGAATCAGAGTAAAGTTTGACCAGCAAATTACCACTCGGCACATCAAAGAGCCAATAACTTCCAGCCGTTAATTTCCATTTAGCCATCTTATAGTAAGTGGCGGTATCCTTAGAATAGTCAGTGAGAATTAAATCTACCGAGTAATTAAGAATACCGCCAATCTGTAACCTGCCTGAATGTAGGCTACCCAACTTGCCTTTCATAATTAAGCACCAGGCACTTCTAACGCTCCAGTCCCTTGATAATCGTATGAGTAAGTTACAATACCATCTGAACTTGTGTTGGGATGAGCGCTGGTGATTATCACTTTGCCTATCCAATTCTGGCTTGCAGTAGATGATTCACCCAATGTTAGATAAACCTCAGACCCTATTCCTAGTGGTGCGCCATCCTTCAATCCTTCAAACGACCCATTCCAACCCGACCCAGCGATAATATAGGACTTCACACCCGCATCGGCAAAGTCTGTCGTCTCTAAAGTATCGGCAGTATAGTCCAGTGTCCACGACTTCATTCCGTCTAACTCGGCTAATGCTTCCACATCATCAATATCAAAAGTTCCATCGGCGAGGTCGGTTACTTGTCTCATACCCACAGAGATTAAACTTCCTAGAAGTGAAGGGTCGGCTAAACGGACAAAGCACTGTTTCCAGGTGGCTGCTGTAAGAGCCGGCAAATTTAGAACTTCCAATGGGGTAGCACATAAGGCGGTATCATCCAATAGGAGTGCTAAATCACCGACTGCTGCAGTTAGACTAGACCTAAACCAGAAGTAGACACCATCGTAGGCAGTAAGGTCTTTAGAGATAATCTCAGTCATCATTAGAGCCGAAGCGCCCAGTGTGGTAGTAGTATCTCTAACGCAGTAAGTTCCTACCTTACCTGCAACTACACTTATAGTACTTGCTCCTGTGCCTGCTACCCAGACATCCTCGCAGTCCTCTATTTCTAAAGCAGTGCCATAGACATGCCCTGCCTTTCCACTTATATGAGCCATAATTTACCCCCTTGTTTCGTCAATGTGTTAGTATTTAGTATTAAGCAGTAGCAACAGTTAATGCACCCGTTCCCTGGAAGTCATAGCCATAAGTTACAATACCATCAGCACTTGTTGAAGCATGTATACCAGTAATGAACGCCGAGCCAGTCCACTTCTGAGTAGCTGTCTGCGATTCTTTAAGAGCAATAGCTACCGATGCCCCAGCTAGAGCAAGAGGAGCACCATCTTTTAGCCCTTCAAAGCTACCCGACCAACCGCTACCTCCAATGATATAGGACTTTATTCCAGCATCGGCAAAATCGGTAGTCTCTAAGGTATCGGCGGTGTAATCAAGCGTCCATGAT
>ERZ1292632.2870-Hain-H43-01um-R2-2870-length-13898-cov-4_pt1 | contig 13898 bp, 14 predicted proteins | sample MGYA00564407_ERZ1292632 | MGnify/ENA primary metagenome ERZ1292632 (study PRJEB36523, sample SAMEA6512637) | groundwater metagenome | collected 2019-01-08 | study: AquaDiva: Metagenomics assemblies of 32 groundwater samples
CGCCGACAATTTTGCGAATTATGGAAATCCCTAAGCCAGTTGAAATGTCGGGAATTAATTTGTCAGAATTAATTTAACGATTATGATCGAATTCCAACATGTAACAAAAAAATATGGCAAGGGTATTATCGCGGTAGATGACGTCAGTTTTAAGATTGCCAAAGGTGAGTTTGTTGCTTTAGTCGGCCCATCTGGGGCCGGTAAATCAACTTTAATAAAAATGCTGATTCGCGAAGAAGAGCCAACCTCGGGACGGATTTTGGTTGCTGATCGCGATATTTTCCAGTTAAGAGAGAAAGAATTACCGTTCTATCGGCGCAAAGTCGGAGTAATTTTTCAAGACTTCAAACTTTTAGCGAAGAAAACGGTTTACGAAAATGTTGCTTTCGCTCTGGAGGTGGCCGGAGTTTTACCAGGCATAATTAAGAAAAGAGTCGGGGAAATGCTGACACTTGTTGGGCTGGAACAGAGAACTAATGCCTTATCTGAGGAGCTATCGGGCGGCGAAAAACAGCGCGTTTCGATTGCCAGAGCTCTAGTCCATGAACCAAAACTTTTAATTGCCGATGAGCCGACAGGCAACCTCGATCCAGTCAACTCTTGGGAGATTATTGAACTTCTATTTAAAATCAATAAAAATGGCACCATCGTTCTTTTGGCTACTCATAACAAAGAAATTGTTGATGCAATCCATAAACGAGTTGTATCAATGAAAGAGGGGAAAATTGTTGATGATCGTGAAAATGGAAAATACATCTTATAATTAACTCAAAAATCAAAATTCAAAAGTCAAAACTATGGAAATTTTATGAAAAGCGATAGCGAATTCACAAACTTTTTAATTACTAGCGGCCGAATAATCAAAATGGCAGTCATTTCTTTTTGGCGCAATCGCTGGTTATCATTAGCGACGACGTTAATTATCATTTTGACCCTCCTAATTATCTCGGTTTTTACCTTCTTGGCTCTGATAGTCAACCGGACTGCTACTTCGATGAGGGAAAAGGTTGATTTGGTCGTTTACCTTAAGGAAAATGACTCCGAAGATCAAATCTCGGCGCTTTCTGATTTAATAGGTTCAAGACCAGAGGTAAAAAAAATAATTTTCATTTCCAAAGAAGAGGCCCTGAATCGCTGGCGGGCAAGATATGCTGGAGATCAGAATTTGCAAAATATTGTTAATGAGAACGATAATCCATTGCCGAGGAGTCTCGAAGTAAAAACTAAAAATCCCGAGGACATTGAAAAAGTTGCTGATTTTCTTCAAAGTGAAGATTATGCTCCATTGATCAATAAACTTTCATATCAACAAAATAAGGATATGATTGATCGGCTTGTGCGGATTACTTCGTTTGTCAAAAAAATTGGGGTCGGTCTATCAATCTTGTTTATGATAATTTCAATTTTGGTCGTTTACAATGCGATAAAATTAACAATAATTGCCCGTTCTGATGAATTGGAGATTATGCGTTTGGTCGGAGCCACAGATGCCTATGTGCGATTGCCTTTCGTTCTTGAAGGCGTAATATTTGGAGTAACTGCGGCGATTATCGGTATGATTGTAATTTTTGTTGCTTATCATTTTTTGACTCCGGTTTTTATCAGATACCTAGTTGATATTGGTTATGATGTTGGGGTGTTTATGCGTTCTTCGCTTTATCAAGTTGTCTCTGTTCAGTTTTTAGTTGCCTTGCTGCTGGGAATTTTCTGCTCTTTTTGGGCAACACGGCAGCACTTGAGAAAATAAGCCACAAGATATAGAATATGGAATGCCATGAAATTGAATTTATTACATAAACTAGTGAATTTTATTGCAACGATCACGTTGATAGTGACAATGTTTTTACCGTCTGCTTCTTTGGCTGTGACTTCAAGCGATCTTTATAAACAACAAAGTTCGATATCTCAGGAAAAGAAACAATTGCAGTCGATAAAATCTCAAAAACAAATCGAAGCCTCGGGCTTGTCTTCAGACATTAAAAATATCTCTTCAACAATAAACCAAGTCGAAGGTGCAATTTCCCAAACTCAAAAAGATATTGCTGATACTCAAGCAAAAATTGAAGACTTAAAAATGCAAATTCAAAATGAAGAAGCTAATTTAGCCAGAGATAAGGAAAAGCAGAATCAATTGATCGCCAGTTGGTATATGGAAGGTGATCCGGGTTTGATGGAGGCGTTACTTGGCTCGAATAGCTTATCAGAAATGGTTGACAGAACCAGATATTACGAAGCAGTTAAAGCTCAAATAACTGAAAGCATTAATAAAATTACGGCCTTAAAGGAACAGCTGGCGAAAACTAAGGGTGAGCAAGAAACAAAAGCAGCCGAATTGACAAGCAAACGGGAACAACAATCGAGGCAGGAATTAGCTTTGGAGGACCAAAAGCAGACAAAAGATCTTCTTTATTCAAATACAACAAAAACAATTTCCGAATTGGATTCAAAAATCAAGGAGGCCGAAAAGAGGGAGCGCCAGGTTTTGAATGAGATCTCATCGATATTAGCGGCTAAGGGTAAAAACTGGGGAGCGGAACGCGGAAAGGGGCAGAAAGTCGCGGCCGGAGATTTGGTTGGCACCATGGGATCAACCGGTTATTCGACCGGCGCCCATCTACATTTTGAGGTTAGAGATACTGGCGGCACTCCGGTAAATCCACGTAATTATCTTGGTTCGCGTTTTATCTGGCCGACTACGTCACGCCGGGTGACACAAGAATTCGGTTGGGCGGAATATGCCGCCGCTGGCGCCTACAACGGTGGGATCCACACCGGGCTTGATATCGGCGCTTCAACGCCCGGTGTTTGGGGCGACCCGATTTTTGCTGCCGGACCTGGTGAAATTGTGCTTAAGCAATATTATGGCGGCTATGGATATGCTGTCGTTATTTTACATGATGATAACATGGTGACTTTATACGGTCACCTTGCCAGCGCCTGACATTAATTGATAAATTATAGAAATTCGTGAAAGAAAAAAGAAAATATCTAAATATCTTCGTCAAGATAATCGTGCCAATTGTGGCTCTGATTTTTGTTTTTTATTTTGGTTTTTGGGTCGGACTTAGAGTCGGTGCAAATTCTACCCCACCTGCTTACATTAAAAACGCCAGAGAAAATATGCCCTCTTCGGTTGATTTTTCTCTCTTTTGGCAAACTTGGAACAAAACGAGAGAACTTTATATTGGAAATTCTGATCCAGAGGAAATGGTTTACGGCGCGATCTCCGGCATGGTGTCGGCACTTGGCGATCCATATTCGGCCTTTTTAAAGCCAAGAGATAATGAAAAATTATCACAAGACTTATCCGGCCAATTTGATGGCATTGGCGCCGAGCTAACAATGCAAAATGGTCAAATTGTTGTTGTAGCTCCACTTTCCGGTTCACCGGCGGAAAAAGCCAAAATAAAACCTAAAGATATTATTATCGAAATTGATGGCGCCGACACGGTGGACATGACTCTAAATCAAGCAGTGGATAAAATTCGAGGTGTTGCTGGTACGCAGATTAAGCTAAAAATTGTCCGTCAGGGCTCGGATGGTCCTTTGGAATTTAGCGTTACTCGTGAAAATATTAAAGTCGAAAGCGCTACCTACAATGTTGAGAATTATTCCGGCAAGAAAATCGCAATTCTAAAAGTTAGCCAGTTTGGCGACGACACTGTTTTCTTGGCAGAAAAATTTGCAAATCAGGCGCGTAGTGATAGCGTCTCTGGAATCGTTCTAGACCTTAGAAATAATCCAGGTGGTTATCTTGATAGCTCTGTCCAATTCTCCGGCATATTTTTGGAAAAGGGCAAAGTGGTAACAATCGAGGTTGACAAAAAGGGAGCAAAGAAGGAATATAAAACCGACAATGATCCGATAATAAAAAATCTACCGCTTGTTGTTTTGGTTAATGATGGTAGTGCCTCGGCAGCAGAGATCGTTGCTGGCGCTATGAGGGATTATGGTCGGGCGGAGACTATCGGCGTGAAGACTTTTGGCAAAGGTAGTGTCCAGGCGCTGGAACCGCTTCCTGGCGGTGCGGCATTGAAAATTACCATTGCAAAATGGCTGACGCCTAACGGTACCGAAATTAATAGCAAAGGTATTGTTCCAGGTATCGAAATCAAGTTAAGTGATGACGACCGAAACAAGAATCTTGACCCGCAGATGGATAAGGCAAAGGAGAGGGTATTTTATAAAATTAACCATCCCTAAGGAGTAGATGTGAAAATCGTGCTAATTCAAAAAGTTGAGGGGATTGGAGAAAAGGGGGATAAAAAGGAAGTTAAGCCGGGATTTGCTAGGAATTTTCTTTTGCCGCGTGGCCTAGCAGTCTCTACTGACTCGAAAGAAGCAGCGGAAATATTATCTCTGGCTAAAACCGAAGATGAAAAAAAACAAGATAAGATTAGTAAAATCAATGAGATCCTTGATAAAAATCAGGGATTGTCGATTGTCATTAGTCAAAAAGCCAAAGGCGAGAATTTTTTTGGCAGCATCAAGCAGGCCGATATTCTCGACCAAATTGAAAAAACAATCAGCGTTCGTCCTGCTAAATTGAGTCCAAACAAACCGATAAAAAAAATTAGCAAATCAGAAATGATAGCCAAATTTGATCAGGGTGAGGAACTAAAATTTACCCTTGATGCCAAAGCTGAAAAGTAGCTAAAACATTTTCTTTAGGATAAAATATATAAAGATAAGCCTTCCTTAGTCAGCTATGGCGGACTTCGAAAGGTACGACATAGACTATTTTATTTTAAATGTGTCGTAGAGGGGATTAGTGGCAAACGCAGATAAATCGATTGGCGGTAGTCCTTGGGATGAGCCGCTTGATGAAGTTAAAGAGGAAATTAAAAGTCAGCCGACTGTAATCGGTGATCTTGATTATAATAAAAATCCAAACAGTGCTCCTGTTCCTGCAGCTCCCAAAACATTAAATGTACCAAAAAATGTTGAAGAAAAAGTTGGGGCAAAAATAGATGCGGGCAAGATTGTTCCGCCGGTCAGTCAAGCTCCACAAATTCCTATGGCAACAACCAAAGAACAAACTCCAGCAGCTGGAGATGATTTCTGGCATCAGGTTTATGGTAATAATGTTGAAGAAAATACTGTTGGTGACGCACAATTAGCTTCGACTGCTCCGACTCCAACGCCCAAGGTTTCGGCTACTGCTGATGTTGCCCCGGCTCCCGCGCCCGAACCAATCAAGACAGTAGGGAGTCTGCCAACCCCTGATCATCTATATCAACCGGCTCCGCTACCGCCCAAGGAAATTGTAGCAACCGCCAAGATTCCCGCTGGCAATAATCAAATGCCGAGCGGAGGGCAAATTCCCCCAAAGTCTGCTGGATCAGCCCAGTCACCAATGACAAAAGCCAGGTCGGTTACTTCTGGCGCCAAACTTAAAATGATTATTATTGCTTCAGTTGCTGGTTTTGTTTTGCTTCTGGCCGGTGGAATAGCCCTAACTGAACTAGGAATTGTCTCGGTTGGGCTGGAAAAAGTTTATGGCTATGTCCGTTTAGAGGCACTTTGGAAGGGTTTGCCGGAAAACCCGGAAAATGCTTTCGCCATGAGCGCAGTGCAAATGAAATCAGAAAAGAGTTTTAAAATCGAAGGTAGCGCGACTTTGACTGTTAATAAAGGAATAAAATCCAACATTATCACTCCGCTCGTTTCTGCTGTTGCTTACCCAATAGTTTCGTTTAAAGCCATGCCTGCCGGTAGGCAGGATGAAGAGCTCGGATCAAAATTAGCGGCGGTTTTGGCTGTAATGGAGGAGAGTTTGGTTACTCTCGAGTCGGAATCTGATACCGGCGCTACAAACTCAACCGTTCCTGCCCCGAATAGCGGCGCTGTTGCTGGCGAAAGCTCTGGCACGAGTTCCAGTGGCTCCGCTACGGCTTCAATAGAGGAGTTAACAACCGACATTTCAGCTAAAATTGATGAGAATGTAAGCGGTGCCGAGATTAAAGTAAAATCAAAAAAGAGTCCAAACTCAAAAGTTGATCTTATTTACTCAAACGGTAAATTTTACGTTAAGACCACCAATGATATTGTCTATGATAAAAAAGTCAAAGGTGGCTGGATTTCTTATGATTTGAAAAAATTTGGCACTGATTCACCCTCGCCAAAATTCTGGTCTAGTAATTTTTCCGCTTCCAATTTTTCGATTATCGGAAATCGCGTTGGAAATGAAGATATAAATGGTCTACGTTGTTACCGTTATTCGGGAAAAGTTAATATTGGTAGTGCGCTAGAAAGTTTCGGTCTATCTGAAAGATCGATTCAGAGCATGGACATCGATTTTTGGGTCGGAGTCCGAGACCACCGATTGTATCGGATTGAAGCCAAGGTTATTCCCAATTCTTTGTCAACAATTTCCAGAATTGATTTGAAACTTACTTTTTCCGATTATGGTGGCGAAAATAGTAATTTCAGCCTACCAGCAACCTCGACTCCCGTCTCCGGTGGTTCTGCCACTAGCAATCAGACCACGGAAGACACCACCGGCTCCAGAGACGACCAGAGAAAAGCCGATCTGGCAACTATTGCAAAAGCTCTAGAAGTATATCATAATGCCTATGTCAGCTACCCAGCTGTCAGCAAGGTTGAAAAAATCTCTGCGACTTCCGGAATTCTCTTTACTAGTTTAGTCCCAACCTTCATTTCCGCTTTGCCTATTGACCCGAAGGATCCGACGTATTATTATGGATATGAGTCAGATGGTTCAAGCTTTACCCTGTCTGCCGTACTGGAGGATACGACTGATTCTGAAGGAAAAACCGTTGGCGGCAAGCGTTTGTATTTTTTGAAAAACCAGCAGTAAAATAAAGGAGTTCTATGACTGCCGTTTGGGTAATATTAATAATTGCGGTTGTAATTATACTAATAATTGCCGGCATTTTTAATCGTTTAGTTTCTTTGAAGAATCGCACTAGCGAAGCCTGGAGTGATATTGATGTCCAGCTCAAGCGCCGACACGACTTAATTCCAAACTTGATCGAAACAGTTAAGGGTTATGCCAAACATGAGAAAGGTATTTTTGAGGAAGTGACAAAGGCGAGAACAGAGGCTTTGAGCTCAAAGGGTATAGCAGACAAAGCAAAGGCGGAAAACCAGATTACGCAGGCCTTAAAATCAGTTTTTGCAGTCGCTGAAAATTATCCAAATCTTAAGGCCAATGAAAATTTTGTCGAGCTGCAGCGCGAGATCACTGACACCGAGGATAAAATTCAGGCTTCTCGTCGTTTCTACAATGCCAATGTCAGAGATCTAAACATTGCAATTGAAAGTTTTCCGTCAAATATAATTGCCGGAATGTTCCATTATCAGCAAAAAGAGTTATTCGAGCTTCCTGACGTCAGTGAGAAAGAGCCAGTTGAAGTAAAACTTTAAGTTTAAGAAATATATTTGCTATTAAGAAAGGAGAATTATGGCAGAGGGAAGTTCAGATTCGGGCGATCAGAATCAGCTAGCAATGATCGCGCATCTTTTGGGGATTATTATCGGATTTGTTGGGCCGTTGATCATCTGGCTGACCGCCAAAGATAAACCATTTGCTTACGAGCAATCAAGAGAGGCACTTAATTTTCAGATTACCGTCGCTATCGCTTGGGTTGCAGCCGGAGTCTTGTCTTTTATTGGTATCGGCATTGTTCTTTATCCAATTATCGGGATTGTTAATTTGATCTTTTGCATCATTGCCGGTATGGCTGCACAAAAGGGTGAATCGTATAAATATCCGTTTGCCCTTCGCTTGATTAAATAACGGAGGCTAAATTGACTCTTAAAAGTAAATTAATTGCTCTTCTTTCCTATCTATCAATTCTTTTTATTTTTCCGCTCAATATGTATAGAAAAGATGAGTTTATTCAGTATCATGCGAAACAGGGAGTAATTCTCTTCGTCTTAGCCATCGCCCTGATTTTTACTTTTTGGTTGCCGATTCTCGCCTGGGTTTGCTGGTTAACCTACTTGGTAATTTGGGCGACAGGTGTTATTAATGTCATAACTGGTAAAAAAGAGCCGGTTCCGGTTATTGGCCTTATTGCTGAAAGAATCTCCTTTTAATAAAACTTTCGTTTACAAAAGTAACTAAAAAGGCTAAAATTGACTTAGTCTTTTTAGTTTAATGTTATGAGTGTTTATGATCAAATTGGCAGCAATAAGTGGAAAACGATATTTTATATCGGCCTGTTTTTGATTTTTATTATCGGACTTGGTTGGCTTTTTGCTTACATATATAATGCGCCGATAATTTTAATCCTTGCCGTTGTTATTGCCGTCGGTCAGGCGATGATTAGTTACTTTTGGGGAGACAGGGTCGCATTATCTTTATCGCATGCAGTCGCAATTAAAAAATCTGATAATCCGGAATTGTATCGAATTGTTGAAAATTTGGCAATCACCGCTGGAATTCCCTCGCCGAAAATATATATCATCCCTGACCAATCGCCAAACGCTTTTGCCACCGGTCGAGACCCAAAACATGCTTCAATTGCTGTTACTGCCGGACTAATAGATGTTCTTGACAGGCAGGAGCTAGAAGGAGTGATTTCCCACGAACTTTCGCATATCGGCAATCGCGATTCGCTGCTTATGGTGGTGATTGTTGTTCTTGTCGGCGTCGTTGCTATTGTTTCCGACCTATTTTTTCGGATTGGTTTTTGGGGCGGCTTTGGCGATAATGATAACCGGGGGAGCAATGGTCTGATGTTAATTATCGGACTGATTATTGCGATTTTAGCGCCAATTTCCGCCACTTTAATTCAACTGGCGATTTCCCGCAAGCGGGAGTTTATGGCTGATGCTAATGGTGCACTATTAACTCGTTATCCCGAGGGATTAGCTAACGCGCTACGAAAAATTTCTGCCGATCGTCATCCTTTACGTCATGCCAGTAATGCTACTTCGCTTTTATACATTACCGATCCAACAAAAAAGCGTTCCTGGCTAGCCGGACTTTTCGATACTCACCCACCAGTCGAGGAGCGGATCAAAGCTCTGGAAGCAATGGCAAAATAGCAATCTAAAATGCCTCAAGTAATTGTTAAAAAATTTGAATCTTATTTCAGAACAATTCCGAAAATCTTGGAAGAGTCTGAATTGGCAGCGAAAATTGGAGACCAGCAACAAATATTAATTAAACCAAATTTAACGACTTTCCTCCCGCCACCATGTACTACTACGCCAGAATTAGTCGAGGAGGTTATTAAATTTTGTCGGGCAAATTCCCGGGCTAAAATTGTTGTTGCCGAGGGCTCTGGCGGTTGCGACACAAAAAAAGCTTTTACTGATTTAGGCTACTTTGATTTGGCTACGAAGTATCAAATTGAGCTCATTGATCTTAATCGGGCGGAAAGAATAGAGAAAGAGAATTCGGCTGCATTGAAACTAAAAAAAGTTCTCCTGCCTAAAATTGCCTTTGAAAGCTATATTATCAATCTGGCAGTGCTCAAAAACCATAGTGCAGTAAAAATGACGGCAGCAATGAAAAATGTTTTCGGCTTCTATTTGAATAGTATGTACGTAAGCAAAGAATGGCTTGCCAGCCGTAGCTTAAGCGAAGGCTGGTGGAACAAAAGTCAGCTTCATATTTATGGGGTGTCAGAATCAATTATCGATCTCTGCAGCTATGTTCACTTCGATTTTAACCTTGTTGATGCTTCAATTGGTCAGAAAGTAAGTGAGGTACATGGTGAGCCGTGTGATCCCCCAATTGGAAAAATTATTGCCGGTTTCGATGCCAGAACAGTCGATCAGCTATCAGCTCCGTATCTAGGACTTAATCCAAAAGAAATCAGCTATTTAAGGATGCCTTAATTGATTTTAAAAAATGTTACAATATAGTATATATGATAAAGAAATTTGTCGAAGTACCGTTTACTTTCACTTTGCAGGAAGTTTTGCGTGGCCATCAGACCGGACTTTCGAACGAAGAGTTGGGGATGCTAATGCGCTCAAAACATGTTCCGGTCTGGCATCATCGGGCGGAACTGCGGGCAACCGGCGATCCGTATCATGAACACTGTCTGGCGGTGGCAGAAATTGTCCGGCGCATTGATGGCGGTATTATTGAGCAAGTTGCTGCCAGTTTGCATGATGAATGGGAGCGACCGGATGGAGAAGCGGTAAAAAAAATTAAAAAAGAGATGCGAATTTTTTTTCCGAAACGAGTATTTTTCTTGGTTGCCGCTTTGACTAAGCCAAAAAATGAAGATCAATATTTCCGTCAACTTTACAGAGCCAATTGCAAGGATAGTTGGGTACTAATTATCAAAATGGCCGACCGCTTGCATAACTTACGGACAATTCGTGGTTTTGGTATCAAAAGGCGCCGACAATATTTAGAGGAAACACTGGGAATTTTTCTTGAAACTTGCCTGCGAGGCAGGGAATGGGTTTTTGGCCATGATTCGAAATTGCTGGAAATCTATGACGGATTGATTAAGCAGATTCAAGTCAATGCCAAATCGGAGTTGGCAAAAATCAAGCGAAAATTGTAATTTTTTCGATTTAATATTGCTATAATATAGCTATGACAAAAAACGAAGAAAAAAATTTTGCCTTTATTGACGGGCAAAACTTAAATCTCGGTATTAGAGAACTTGGGTGGAAGTTGGATTTGAAGAAATTTAGGAGATACTTGGCAGAAAAATATCAAGCTAAAAAGGTTTATTATTTTATCGGTTATGTTGAAAACAATTCCTTGCTATACAAGTCTTTGCAAGAATATGGCTATGTTTTGATCTTTAAACCGACTTTTCAAGGACCGGATGGAAATGTAAAAGGCAATTGTGATGCTGAGTTGGTTCTCCAAGCGATGATCGACTACAAGAGCTATAATAAAGCCATTATTGTTACCGGTGATGGCGATTTTGGCTGTTTGGTAAAATACTTGATAGAAAAGGAAAAACTTCTAACGGTTTTAGCGCCGAATTTCGTTAAAAGTTCCTGGCTTTTGCGTCAATCCGCGCAGAATAAGTATATTGCCTTTATGAATGGCTTGAAAAATAAATTAGAGTTGTCAAAAAACAAAAAGAAAAGAGTTCCGTAAGGACGAAACCTGTCGGGAACTCTTTTCATCGTGATTCTATAATCATTATAGCAAGGGAAGTAAATTTGTCAATACCATGAGCGAAATACCAAGATTTAATCCGATTGAACAATTTGGTTCGGTTCCTGACCTTGAGGTTGAGTTGACCGATGATGAACGGCAAGATTATGCCGTGAGTTATCATTGGCGAAAGTTGGGTTTTGATGCACTTGATAAAGTTGATACTGCCGGTGTTGTTTCTGGTATTACCAGGGAAGTGGAAATTTTGTTATCCTCGCCGGAGGCTCAAGAATTACGCCTACTCTATTTGGATTTGGTTGAAAGAACGTATCGAAAATTTATCCAGGGTTATGAAGTCGGTCAATCGATAACCACTTTAGATTATTTTGATAATTGGTTAAAGTTTGGTCTTTTCTTCAATCAAAACTATTTTCGATCAACTGATCCGAAAAATTCCTGCGTTCTTCCTGTCCATTACGATATAGGTTGGAGGTTTCAAATAGCTACTGCAATTGAAGACGATCCGGGACTATCTTCTGATTCGAAATCTGATCTTTTGGGTTATTTTCTTGCGACATCGCCGTATTATCATTATAGGGATATAGCCAGAACGCCTATAACAACAGCGGCCAAAAAGGTTCAAGTTTCAAACCAAGTGCTACAGATTGGATACGAAAGACTCATCAAAGATGGTTTAATTACCAAGCTCTCGGATGAACGCAGAGAAAATCCTAAATGGCAGAAAATGTATTATCGGGACGGGAGATTGACAAAAGGCGACGGGACCTTTAACACGATGATGGGTCTAGATTCCCAGGTATTCAAGCCTGTACTTTTGGAGCGGATGACTGAAGAAGAAACTGCAACAACTCTCAAAGACTGGCGAGGTCAGGCCCGTGAAAAATTTGATCAGGAATTTCAGGAATTTTTTGTAGAGTAATGAAAGTAATGAATAAAGAGGAAGCAAAAAAGAGACTCGAGCAGTTGCGGAAGGAGATTGATGATCACCGCTATCGCTACAACGTGCTCGATAAACCGGTAATTTCCGATGCCGCTTACGATTCGCTTTTTCATGAACTAACAAAATTAGAGGAGCAATTTCCTGGTCTTATAACTTCCGATTCGCCGTCGCAACGCATCGGCGCCAAGCCGGCGGAAAAATTTTCCAAAGTTCGTCATGAATCGCGAATGCTTTCGATTAATGATGTTTTTAATTTGCAGGAACTAAAAAAGTGGGAAGAGCGCTTAATCCGGATGGGAGCGAAGTCGGCAATTGAAAGTTTCGGCTATTATGTCGAGCTAAAAATGGATGGGCTGGCGGTGTCATTGGTTTATGAAGATGGAGTTTTGGTCCAGGGCGCAACTCGCGGCGACGGAACAGTCGGCGAAGATGTCACCGGTAATTTAAAAACTATTCATTCAATTCCGCTAAGGTTGCATCCAAGAGAAGATATGAGAAAACATCTTTGTGGCCGCGGCGCCGATAGTGCACTTCATGGCCGATTCGAAGTTCGGGGCGAAGCTTTTTTGTCAAAGGCTGATTTTGAAAAGCTAAATGTTGTCCGTGAAAAAAAGAGTTTGCCTAAATACGCCAATCCAAGGAATGTAGCTGCCGGCTCAATTCGTCAGCTGGATCCGCGCGTTACAGCTGAACGGGATTTAGATTTTTTTGTCTATTCAACCCCGGCAAAAATTGGTCTGGATAAGCATCACCTTGAGCATGAATTGGCTGCGTGTCTCGGCTTTAAAACCAACAAAGAAGATAAACTCTGCAAAAATTTAGCTGAAGTTGAAGAATATCTGAAACACTGGGAGAAAGCGCGGGAGAAATTGTCTTGTCAAACTGACGGTGTTGTTATTATCGTTGACGACAAAAAAGCTTTTGAACGGCTTGGCGTAGTTGGCAAGGCGCCAAGAGGAATGATTGCTTACAAATTTGCGGCCGAGGAGGCAACATCCAAAATTTTAGATATTATTGTCCAAGTTTGCCGAACCGGGAAGCTGACACCGGTAGCGGTAATGGAGCCGACTTTGGTCGCTGGATCAACCGTCTCGCGGGCAACTCTTCACAATGCTGATGAAATCGCCCGAAAAGAGATAAAAATTGGCGATACGGTTATTATTCGCAAGGCCGGTGACGTGATTCCTGAAGTTGTGGAACCGATTAAGAAAATGCGCAATGGCGATGAAAAAGAATTTAAAATGCCTCGTACTTGCCCAGTTTGTGGCGGGAAGGTAGTGAAGAAAGAGGGAGAAGTCGACTGGTATTGTGCTGATAAAAATTGTTCAACCAGACAACTGCGACAGATAGGTTTTTTTGTATCCAAAAATGCGTTTGATATTGAAGGTATGGGACCGAAAATCATTGAACAACTTTGGAATGTTGGACTGATAAAAAATCCAGCTGATATTTTTAAATTAAGCGAAGAGGATTTGCAGCCGTTGGAGCGATTTGCTGAAAAATCAGCGGAGAACACTGTTGGGGCGATTGCGAAATCGAAAGAGATAACCCTGGAACGTTTTATTTATGCATTGGGAATTCGCCATGTCGGAGCCCAAACTGCAATTGATATTTCCGAGCAGTCTGGGACTATTGAAAAAATACTCTTGTTAAAAAAGGCAGACCTGGACTCACTTTATGGAATAGGGGAAGCAGTTGGCGATTCGTTCGAAAAATATTTTTCCGACAAAAAAAATTTGGAGATGATCAAAAAATTGCAAGAGTTGGGAGTAAAAATTAAACCATATCACTCCCCTGTCCGGGAAAAAAAATTAGGCGGAAAATCTTTTGTTATTACAGGTTCGTTGGAGTCGATGCCCCGCGATGATGCCCACAAAAAAATCGTCC
>ERZ1292632.1386-Hain-H43-01um-R2-1386-length-23689-cov-5_pt3 | contig 13888 bp, 9 predicted proteins | sample MGYA00564407_ERZ1292632 | MGnify/ENA primary metagenome ERZ1292632 (study PRJEB36523, sample SAMEA6512637) | groundwater metagenome | collected 2019-01-08 | study: AquaDiva: Metagenomics assemblies of 32 groundwater samples
ACCCCACAATCGACAACTCCCCTTCCTTTCCCCGCGGCTGGCGCGGCTGGGCTGCCCTCTCCCCAGCCCGCGCCTACCGTGGCTCCTCGCGCGAGCCTCAACCTTCCGAACGTCGGCGCGCCGAATCCGCTCACGATGGGCACGCCGCAGCAGAACGCCTACGCCCAGCAGAACGCAACGAATCAGCAGGCAGCGGGTGGCGTCGTGCCCGCCGACCCGTTCGCCTCTCTGCGGCCCGGAGGCATCGCTGCCCCGCAACTCTCCTCGGCTGCCATCACGCCGCAGTCGGCCCTCGCGCAGCAGAACCAAGCGCCGGGAACGCTCTCGCTGAGCGGCGGCCAGATGGCCCCCGGTCAGACCTACGCCGCTCCGATCAACCTCCCGCCACAGACCGGAACGAGCGGCAACATCGTCACCGGATTCACAAACTACGGTGGCGATAGGGGCATTGAGCAGTCTGGTCGCGAGGAAGTCCAGCGCCCCGACTACCTCGGCGGCGGAACGTTCTGGCGGGACTACGCGCAGGGCGGCGTCATCCCCGAGCCGGTCACGGGAGTCGGCGATGTGAGCGGCCAGCCGTACAAGTTCGGCGAGGAGGGCCCCGAGGCGGTCATGTCGAACGAGATGCTCCAGAAGCTCATGGCCGTTGCGAGTAAGGTGGACTTTCACAGCAAGGGCTCAGATGGCAAGAGTCAGCGCATCACCATGACCCTGGGCGGCCCTCCGAAGTTGGGCGCCAAGAAGAAGGCCGACATGCCGACGGACGACCACGATCAGATGCCCATGAACTCCTACGCCAGTGGTGGCGCCATCGGCTACGACCCCAGCCGCGTGCCGACGCTCGGCTCGCAGTCCGCCGGACTGTTCAACGACCCGAATCTTGCGAACGTCGTTGGCCGTGGCTACAACGCCACTCCGAGTGTGCCGCTCTTTCCGCAGATCGGCATCGCCACGGGTGGAGGGTCGTCGCTCATTCCATCGGCACAACGGCTGAACAGCCTCCTGCCCTCCGAGCAAGGTCTGTACGGTGGGGCGCTCCAGGATGAGTTCGGCGTGTGGCCGAACGATGTGTTCGCCATGACGCGGGCGCTCGCGCCGCAGGTGAGCGGGCTGCGGACTCCGCGCTATACGAACTGATGGCACGGCTTGTAGAGCGAGGCGGAGACAACACCCCGCCACCGCTCATCCCGCCGCCGCTCGGCTACGCGGGGCAGGGCGATGCCTACTCGGCACTCCTGGACCTGCCGGGTAGCGACTTTCGACTCGGGGCGCCTGTCATCCCGCCTATTGGTAGATGGCCCGGCGCAACTCCTGTCATGCGCGGGATCGGCACTGTGCTGGACACCGCTGGCAAGTTTTTCATTCCTGACGAGGCAGCGCTAGAGGCTCGCAGGAACATCGTTCCCAAGGTGTTCTCAGGCCAGGAGCTGAGCGAGACAGAGCGGAATGTCTTTATCGCTGCTCTCCCGTTCGCCGGAATGAAGAAGGTCGGGAGTGGCGTGGTCGGAAAGTTGATCACGGCCTCGGACCGGTATGTCGTCAAGGACGCCAATGTCATCAACTCCGCGACAGGTCTGCTTCATAGCGCACAACCGGACGCTGCCGCAGCCAAGAGTGTCGCGCTTCGTTTGAATGCTGTACCAGACCTTCCCGCAGGTCTTGGCGGAACGGGCGGACAGGCGCCACTCCCGCCCGGTGGGCCAAAGTTCAGTGGCGACCAGTTCCCGAAAGCCACCATCCCAGGGTTGAACGTCATTCAGGCCGTACCGGAAGTAGTGCGCGCCCGCCCGACCATCGGGCTCTCCGAGCAGCAGGCTATTGCCGACCGACTTGCGAATCAGCCTGCGGGGAACATCATCGCAAGACTTCGCGCCTCTGGGGCCGGGATGATTTCTGGACCCTCGTTGGAGGCCGACCGCCGAGTGGCTGGAATGATCCAAGAGTCTGCTCCACTGTTGGAGGCGATTCAGAATGGCACGGCGACCGTACAACAGCAGGCACAACTGGAGTTGATGCTGAGGTCGGCCGTTGAGCTGCGCGCCGCAAAGGTGGGCGCTGTTTCTGAGGGGATGCGCGCGGGCGGCGCCCAGGGTCGCATTCCCATCGAAGCCAAGTTGCGGGAGCCGGACAAGAAACTGCTAGAGGTCATCAACGCCCAGAAGAACGAGGTGCTTTCCGACCCGGCGAAGCGGGCGGAGTTCGCGCGGATGCTCCTTGTCGCGTCGTCCAGTCCCAAGAAGCTCTCGGCGCTTCTCGATGCGACCGAGGGTCTTTCGTTCTGGAAGAAGGCTGAAAACGGATTCTTCGAGTATTACCGAGCGAGCGTGCTCTGGAATCCTGCCACACACATTACCAACGCGAGCTCCGGACTGTTCCAGCAGTTGGGGTCCACGGCGGAGAAGGTCATCCAGAATCCAGCGAACATCAAATACACCCCAGAGATACTGAAGGGCTATGTCCAGTCAGCCGTCAGTCACGCGCCGTCCCAGATACGGGACTGGCTTGGCGCGCGTATCGGAATCTTCGACGACCTCCCGGAGCAGATTGCGCTTATGGGGCAGTCCCCCAAGTTCGGGGGGGATATCGTCACTCGTAACACGATTCCCGGTGCGCTTGGCGCGGCGATTCGCACTCCGTACAGTCTGCTCTCGGCCTCTGACGTGTTCCAGACCAAGCCCATGTATAACTTCTTCCTGAAGACGGAGGCGCGGTCGATGGGCCGCGCTCAGGGGCTGAAGGGCGGCGCGCTTGATTCCTTCGTGGACAACATCCCGCCCGATGTGTTCAATCAGATCAGCGAGAAGGCGTTGTCCCTCTCACACGAGTCGGCCCTTCACGCGACCGGGCCATTCCAGAAGTCGTTGTTGGCCCTGCGCGAGGCCAACTTCGCCGGCAAGCTGACGCTGCTGTTCGTGAACACTCCGGTCAACCTTGCGATTCGTGGTCTGCGGTACTCGCCACTTGGCGCCGTTCGCGCGGTCCCCGCGTCCCTCGCGGGCGCCGGCAGAGAGAGGATTCCCGGAATCGCGCGCGAGGCGCTCATCGGGTCGGGAATCATGGCTGGGTTCTCGGCCCTGCTTGCGAGCGATAACATGACCGGACTCTCCCCCAAGACCGCGGCAGAGCGGACATTGTGGGAAGCCGAGGGGCGCCAGCCAATGAGCATCCGCGCGACCGAGTACCCCATCATCAGCGGACTTCTGAAGTTGGCCTATGGCGACAAGGCAAAGGACACATGGGTGACCGCGAACCTCATGGGTCCGTTGGTCTACCCGGCGCTCTTGGCCGCGGCGCTGAACGAACTGGGACGAAATGGAGAGCCTGTTACAGAAAAGCAGATTCTCGCTGCCTCCGGCGCCGCCGGACAGACGATCCTGAACACCGTTCCACTGTTCTCCCAGTACAACAACATCAACAGTGTGCTGGCGAATCCGACCGAGACGACTGTTGCCAATCTGATCGCCAACTACCTGAAGCCGCTCATCCCGGCCGAGAGTGCTTTGGCTGTCGTGGAGCGCATGATGGATGGCTTCAGGCGTGATCCCAAGGACATAGGGGAGCGACTGAAGGTCATCATCCCGTTCGCCGGAGAGCAGGTTCGTCAGAAGTACGATGTCCTTGGTCGCCCGCTAACCGTTGGCACGGGCGTACCGGGACTTTTCCCAAAGTCAACGACAGAAACACCGAGTCCAATCTTGGATGAGGCCCGTCGTCTGCGAGACGCCAACCCCGGTTGGTCGGGACTTGGACCCCCACGGAGCTCGTTCGGGACGGGGGACCACAAGATTGACCTCAATCCGGACCAAAATGCTGCCTACCAGAAGATAGCCGGTGAGGCAAAACAGCAGATGCTTGGTGCTCTCATCAACGACCCGAAGTACCAGCAGTTGAGCAATGCCGAGAAGGCGAAGAAGTTCGACTCCGTGGAGAATCAGGCGCAGAACTCGGCACTTCGTGCGCTCGGCATTGGGATGACCACATCTCCCGACATCAACGAGGTGGTTACCGGGGCGCGGCTTGCTATCTCCACTGGTGACCGATACACCCAAGCGAAATCTCTCGCTGCCGTAGGGAAGAACCTGACCCCCGAAGTGGTCAGGGGAATCGACTCGGCCAGAATCCAGACCGACCCGGCGAAGGATAGTTACGACCCGACGGTCGCCGAACTCCTGCGGGGGAACGAGCTTGTGACGGCGTGGCTCCGTGCCCCGGAGTTCGTCATTGGCGATAAGAGGCAGTGGGATCAGGCGGCCGTCGCCGCCGATCACCTCCGCCTCTTGGCCGCAGACAACAAGCGTCGGGGCATTGATTCGCGTACCGACCAGAACATGATCCGTTACTACACGACCGCTGCCGGGGGATGGCTCGCACTTCTCTATAGCAGCGAGGGCAGCAGGCGTTCGTCTGCTGTCGGCCCGGCTCGCCAGGCCATCCAGCGTGACACGATGTGGCCGATGTTCTCGTCGTCGGCGAACAACGCTGAGCGCCCGTAGACCACCCGAACACCCCTTGACCTGTCGTGGTATGCGACAAGTGGTACACTTTGCGACAAGGACTCTGTGTCAAGGAGGTCAGGTAACTTGCCCGAACCAGAAGTCGTTGTCACCGCACCAGCAGTAGAGGTCGTAACCACTCCTGCTCTCACCGGGGACAATCCACCACAGGAAACGGCACTCACCCGTACAGAGGTCGCTCAGCTCATCGCAGCCGCAACCGCCGAGAACCAAGCAAAGATTCTTGACGCTGCTCAAAAGATCGCTCGACGGAGCGAGAACAAGAGTGACACTGCGATTGCCAGGCTCGCCAAGGTTGAAGCAGCCCTAGAGGTTGCTGCCACACGAGGCATGGACGAGGGCGAAGCACGACTCTGGAAAGCGGAGCGCGCAGTCGAACGAGCCAGCGAAACGAGCGCCACGGTGACGCAGCAGCAGGAGTACGAGGCAGCGCAGCGGTCATTTGAGAAAATGTCTGGTGATGTCCTGAACGCCGAGAAGATCGACGCCAAGGACCCTCATCTTGTCGCCGCGTTCAACCAGTACATCAGTGTGCGGGGGAACAGCCCCGACAACTGGGAAAAGGGTCTTTTCTATGCCGTCGCGGAGGTTCACAAGAACTCCGCAATCAAGGCATCGAATGACTCAAAGGCGCTCGTGGACAAGGCCCGCGAGGACGAGCGTGCGAAGCTGCGGAATGAGCAGCGAGCGAATGACGGCGCGGTGGACAAGGGCACTCCTGCCTCCGCGGCGAAGTTCAACTCCTCGACCGCCACTGACGCTGAGTTCAGGGCGAAGGTCGCCGCAGACGATGCGGCGCGACTCGCTCGTCAACGACAGTTTAGGTAAAGGAACAGACCATGCCGGTAACCCTTCAGGGGCCAGGCGCGACCGCGTTCACGAGCACCGAAGACAAGACCTATTGGGTTCGGCGCATGCTCATCCGCGCAACGCCAAAGCTCTTCTACAACCAGTTCGCCGCCAAGGACTACATCCCGAAGAACAACGGGATGAACGTCGAGTGGCGCCGCGAGTCCACGATCGCCGCGAGCACCACGGCTCTCGTGGAAGGCTCCTACCCCGCCGAGACGGTCCCGACGGTCGTGACCGTCTCGGCATCCGTGGCACAGTACGGCCAGTACGTCCGCTCGACGGATGTGGTTCAGGCGCAGGCCATCGACGACATCCGCGCCGAGACCTCCGACAACCTCGGTGAGGCGATGGGCAACTCCTACGATCAACTGACCCGTGCGATCTACAACGCCGGAACCACGGTCCAGTACGCCCTCACTGCTGGCTCCCGTGTCCAGGTTGGCTCCGGGTTCCGCATGACCTCCGCTGAACTGCGTGAGGCCGTTGCGACACTCGAAACCAACAACGCCCAGCCCTTCGAGGACGGCGGCTTCAAGGCCATCATCCACCCGCGTGTGAAGGCCGACCTCCTCAACGACACCAACTTCCTCAACGCGCAGCAGTACGCTGGTGTGCGCGGAAACGACAACACCCTCTTCAGCGGCAAGCTCGGTCGCTACTACGGCGTGGACTTCTACGTCACGTCGAACGCCCAGATTGGTACGTCACTCGGCTACTCCGGTGCCGACGTGTACTACTCGACCATCGTGGGCAAGGACTACATCGGTGTGGTTGACCTGACGGCCCTCACGGCTGAGCAGATTTACCACCCGCTCGGTTCTGGTGGCGCGACCGGCGACCCGCTCTCGCAGGTGTGGTCGATCGGCTACAAGTTCGCACACGCCGCGGCGCGGCTCAACGAGAGCTTCGCGGTTCGCGTCGAGACGACTTCTAGCCTCGGTACGCTCGGCTGAAACCAGCCCGTGAGTCCTTCGGGATTCACGTCAGGCGGGGTATCACCTCCTCTGCCTGACGCGAGTCCCGAATGAACAAGGAGGCGTGACGTAGTGACAATCGAAGACGAGCCAACGTCCCCCACAGGACCGACCGCTCCCAAGAAGAACAAGGGCGGACGACCGAGGAAGGTCAACCCCGAAGAGCAGTTCGCAGCGATGGCGAAGCAGATCGCCAACCTTCAGGCAGCGCTTCTGGAGCAGGGCGCCCGACAGGCCGAGCGCCAGCAGGCCACCCTAACGCCAATCCCGCCGCCCACCGAGAGTCTTCCGCCCGGCTCCTACTTCAAGCAAGGCATCGACGCATCAGGCGCTCCCATCATGGGCAAGGTCCGCTGGACGAAGCCGGTCATTGAAGCCACCTACCCGCCCGTCACGTTCACGCCACTGCGCGGGATGACCGTGGGACCCCACGGCGTCATCTACCGCATGGACCCCGGCATCGAGACAACGGTTCCGAGCATCGTCAAGGACCTCTACGACGGAGCCATCAGAGCAGAGGACGCCGAACGTGTCCGTACCCGCCCGATGACCGCCGCCGAGCGCTCTGACTTGGACGCTCGCGCGATGGAGGCTCCCGGCCGGCACATGTCCCGTCTCGCCCGCGTCGGCTATGGGCTGAACGTCCAACAGCCCGATACGGGTAGTGCGGGTGGCGGGGAGACGCCCGCGACGTGAGCATCATCACGGCGTGCATAGTTGCCTACCAGAGCGAACAGAAGATCGTGGACTTGCTGGAAAGCCTGAAGGACCAGGTGGACCACATCGTCGTGGGCGTCGATTCAAAAACGACGGACAGCACCGAGCAGGTGGCGAACCTCTACGGGGCGACGACCTACCCGTTCGACCTGGATGACAACTTCGCCGCCGCCCGCGCGCTGTCGTTCTCCAAGGCGCCGGAGGACACCGGCTGGCTGCTCTGGATAGACACCGACGACGTGCTGAAGTCCGACGTGCCGCTCCGCCAGATCGCGGACGAAGCGGCTCCCGACGTGTCGATGATCTGGTTCCCCTACGTCTACCACCGCGACGAGTACGGGAACGTCACGACGGTCTTCGACCGGGAGCGGCTCATCCGTCGCTCCGCGAAGCCTCGTTGGGAAGGCGCGCTCCACGAGACCTGTCACGCCGATGGCGCGCAGTCTCGTGAGGAGCGGGCGTGGATCGAGCAGCCGAACCGCACCGAGGAGGGCAAGGGCGAGCGGAACTTCCGCATCCTTCACAAGATGCTCGAAGACCCAAGCGACCACCGCGCCCGGCTCTACCTCGCCCACCAGTACTTCGCGGGCACCGACTGGCCGGAGGCGTGCCGGTGGTACGAGACCTTCATCGGCCTCTCCTCCCCTGGAGATGTGGTGGAGGAGAAGTGGCAGGCGCTCATCTACCTTACGAAGGCACGCAGGAGCATGGGCGACCTTGACGGCTCCATCCGCTCGGCGAATCAGGCACTCCTCATGTGCCCCGCCTACGCCGACTCCTACTACGAGATGAGTCATTCCTACGCCTTGAAGGGCGACTACCGGCGCTCCATCCACTGGCACGAGGAGGGGCTGCGGCGGAAGCAGCCCGACCGGGTGATGATCCAGAACCCGCTCGACTACACCTTCAACCCGTTCGTCGTCGCGCACCAGTCCTACTACAAGCTCGGCAACATCGAGAAGGCGACCGAGGCCGCGGCGAAGGCGGTTGCCATTCGACCGAACGACACCAACCTCGTGAACCCGCTCGTCCACTACTCGTGGATTGCCGAGCGCACCGATGCCGTTCACTCCGCCATCCGCATCGCCGACCACCTCCTGGAAACCAACGAGCCCATCAAGGCGCAGGCCGTGCTCGCCAACCTCCCTTCCGGCGTCCAGTCACAGGAGATCGACGAGGCTCGCGCCCGCGTGCACGCCCGCCTAGCCCACCTCAAAGACGACGTGGAGTACGAGAACTTCTACTTCGAGGAGGAGGAGAGCGGCGACCCCGAGCGGCCCATCACCTCCTTCCCTCGCGTGGAGTGGGCCATCGAACGACTGCGCGCGATGGGGGCCAAGAAGGTGCTGGAAGTCGGCATCGGCGACGGCGTCCCCGCGTTCCTCTACGCCGACGCGGGATTCCAGGTCGTCGGCGTCGACATCGACCCACGCCGCGTCCAGCGGGCGAACCGCTACGCCGTCAAGAAGGGCTACCTCACCGAGTCGTACAAGGAAGAGCATCGCGCGACCACGCCCGACATCGGCCCGGGTTCGAGAGTATCCTTCCATTACGGCCCCGCTGAGTCCATCCCCCAAAAGGTCAAGGACATGGGGCCGTTCGACGCGGTGGTCCTCTCCGAGCTGCTGGAGCACGTTGCCGACCCGAAGAAGGTGCTCGACGAGGCGGACACGTTCGGCGCCCACGTCCTCATCACCACCCCCGACGGCGCGTCGTCGTGGTCGTTCTTCCAGAACAAGAAGCATCCCGGATCGACCCACTCCGGCCATGTCCGCGCGCTCGCGCTCCACGAACTCGAAGACCTCATCGTCCGTCGCGGCAGGCTCATCGAGTCCCACCTGCTCGCCGACAGCGACTACACCCTCGCCGCCGAGTACGCAACGGGCGAGCACGTCGTGGATCGTCCTCCGGTCGTCATCTACTGCGGCGAAGGCCTGGAGCCGTGGAATCCCGATCAGATCGACCGGGTGGGGCTCGGCGGCTCCGAGACGGCCGTGGTCAAACTTGCCGAGCGGATGGTGGCAAAGGGACTTCGGGTCATGGTCTATGGTCCCGTGGACGGCGCGTGGAACGGCGTCTTCTACCGCAACTTCCGAAAGTGGAATCCCCGTAATCCGGTCATGACCTTCATCTCATGGCGCAACCCCGCGCTCTTCGACCAGATCATCCATGCTCAGCAGAAGTACCTCTGGATGCATGATGTGGATGCGGGCGACGCGCTCAATGAGTGGCGTGCGGCGAAACTCGATGGCGTCATGGCGCTCTCGCAGTTCCACGTCAAGCATCTCGAAGAGAAGTACCCGTTCCTCGACGGTAAGTGCTTCGTGGTCGGCAATGGCATCGACCCCGAGCGGTTCTGCGGATTTGGGGAGGAGCGCGACCCCGACCGCTTCGTCTACCTCTCCTCCCCCGATCGCGGTCTGGAGAAGGCGCTCGCGCTCTGGCCCAAGATTCGAGAGCGGCTTCCCGATGCCACGCTCCACTGCTACTACGGCTGGGAGAACTGGACGAAGATGCGCGGCCCCGAGGAGTACCGACTCCGCATCATGGCCCTTGCCCGTCAGCCCGGCGTGACGTGGCATGGCCGCATCGGACAGAAGGCGCTAGCGCAGGAACTGGCGAAGTCATCGGTCATGCTCTATCCGGCACACCCCTTCGAGGAGACGTTCTGTATCGCGGCTCTCGAAGCGCAGGCGGCCGGGTGCGTCCCGGTGACGCGCAATAACGGGGCGCTCGCTGAGACCAACTCCCGTGGTATCCTCCTGCCCAATGACGCTACCGACGAGAAGTGGGTCAGGGCTGCGGTCCTCGGCACGAAGGTCAAGGCCAAGCGCAGGAAGTTCCTTTCCGAGTGGGCGGTGACGCAGACATGGGACACTGTGGCCGAGCGTCTCTTCGCGAAGATACGTGCTGTTGCCAAGGAGAAGGAACCGAAGGTGGAGGTGGCGTGAGGCTGTCCCTTCTCCACGCCACGCGGGGTCGTCCCGACCGCTGCCTCGCGGTGCGCGAGGAGTGGCTGTCGAAGGCCACCGACCCGCTGGGCGTCGAGCACATCTTCGGCGTTGACGTAGACGACGGTCCGACCATTGAGGCGCTGAGGGACCTATGTGTCAGAGTCGTCCAAGTGCCGCATCCGAAAGGATGCTTCCGTGCCTACAACCTCGCTGCCAAGAACTCGTCGGGCGACGTGCTCATCCCCATCGAGGATGACACACACCCCGAGCAGGGGTGGGACGACGAGGTTCGCCTCGCGATGACCGGACACCTCGACAGTCCCGCGATCCTTGCGGTCTGCGACGGGCAGAACGAGGCCATCGAGTGGTGCGTGAACCGCGCCTTCTACCGGCAGCGCGGTCTGTTCCACGACGACTACCACGGCCTGTTTGGCGACACCGAGTGGCGATTGCGCGCGAGAGCCGACGGCATCCCGACCATCGTGGCCCCGCGCATCGTCTTCCACCACAACCAGTACCAGCCCGGCTCGGCTCCCGATCCCATCTACGAGCGCAAGCAGGGGCGCTACCTCGACGACGAGCAGACCTTCAACCGGAGGGGGCGTGAAGGATGGCCCACGTAGTGAAGAAGAAACCTGTCAAGAAGATCATCAAGCAGAAGACCCGTGAGCAGTGGCTGCGGTTTGTTGAGCGATCCATCGTCAAGAGTCAGTACGGGAAGAAGATCAGGATCAAGACGAAGGACGGAACGGGACTTCACAGCCAGAACAGTTGGGACTGGCTTGGTGAGATGATGGTTGAGGTTATCAACTCAATTCCTAAAGACGGTAGGATGCGCGACCCCAACATGTTCGTTGCACGAAGGCTGGGGATCGTCCTTCTGACGTGGTTCGTTCGTGTCAGTCGCGCGAAATGCTTTGATCCCAGGCGTCCACTTGTTCTCCGCAAGAAGGCATACGCCTTGTGGTTGGAGAATCTTTCTGGCATAACTTCGCTCCTGATGGACGACCGCGACGATCCGAAGATCTGGCCCGGACAGAAGTGGGACAACCCGTTCGGCAAGAATGCGAAGGGTGGGAAGTTCGTCTAGTGAAGACCGTGCTCCTGCTCTCCGACCATCCGCAGTCGGACATCGCCGAGCAGTACGCGAAAGAGCTGCTCGATGTGATTCAGGTCCAGCGCCACTCCCGCTACCATCGGACGCTCGACAAGGTGTCCACCGCCGAGGTGCTGCTCAACTTCCTCTCGGCGCAGAAGGTTCCGAAGAACGTGCTGGACCGATTCCGCTACGCCATCAACTTCCACCCCGCGCCACCGGAGTACCCAGGCGTGGGAAGCGCCTCGCTCGCCCTCTACGACAAGCGCGAGACGCACGGCGTGACCGCCCACATGATGACCGACACGTTCGACGCGGGTCAGATCATCCGGGTGCGGCGCTTCCGCATCGACCCGTCGTGGGGCTACAAGGCACTCTTCAGCCGTGCTCTTGATGAGTGCGTGTTCCTGTTCCGAGATGTCATCCGCGACATCGAGGGCGGACTGCCGCTCGCACACAGCACAGCAACGTGGGCTCGCCAAGCGTACACGGCCAAGGAGTACGCGCGGCATCCGGCGTTCACGGAGGTTGCGTCGTGAAGATAGGGTGGTCCACGGGGTTTGCCGAGGGCTATACTTGTGGCATGACGACAAACTCAAAAGAGTACGACGCCGCGTGGCGAGCCAAGAATCCTGAGAGACGGGTACTCATCCAGCGTCGCTACAACCTAAAGAACAGGGTTCTGAAGAATGAGAAGGCCCACGCTTACTACGAGAAGAACCGCGAGCGTCTTCTAGCTGCAGCCCACTTGCGGTATGCGGATAATCTGGAGAAGGAGCGGGTACGGATACGGGCAGCCCGTAAAGCACGCCCAGAATGGGCGCGAGATGCGCGTCGTCGCAGACGCGCCAGAGTGCTATCCGTGCCCGGCCAATACTCACGGCAGGAGTGGACTGAACTTGTGCTGGCGTGGGGCGGACGATGCGCGTACTGCGGGGAGGTTGGTGGACGCCTCGATCCAGACCACCGCATCCCACTCTCTAGGGCGGCCCTTAGTCCGACGAACGCAATCGCCAATATTGTCCCGTGCTGCCCGACATGTAATAGCAGGAAGGGTTCCAAGACAGAGGCAGAGTATCGGTCACTGCTCTCTTGAAAATCATTCTGTCAACCGGCTTCGCCGAACTTGGCAACTACTGGGGGGCGTGGCCGTGGACGAAGATGATGGGTGGCAGCGAGCGTATCGTGGTCTATCTGGCGAAAGAGTTTGCGAGGATGGGACATGAAACAACCGTCAGACTCCCGTACGACCATCAGGAGCAAGTCTGGGAAGGAGTCCGCTGGATTGGTCAAGAAGCAGCCAGTCAAGACGCGGACCTCCTCTTCTGCTTTGACGATTACGACCGACGCGACAGGGCCGACAAAACGGCCGCTGTCATCGTCAGATCGGATGCGCCTCGCCACGCTGACTTCAGCGCTCTCATCTTCCTCTCGCAAACCCACGCTGACTTCTGTGGGTATCCTGGACAGGCTGCGGTTGGCGGTGGCGTCAATCTTGCGGACTATGCGACCCCGCTTCCTCGTCTCCCGCGCCGAGTCATCTGCACCTCCAGCCCTGACCGGTGTCCACGAGCGGCTGTCATTGGTCGTTCCTTCGACTTCCGACACGCCTACAAGCCGGTTCGAGGATTCGACACCACCGAGTACGACCGGCCAGACCTCATTGCCCTCCAACTCTCGGCACAGGTGATGGCCTACCCGCTGGAGCCTCGCCGCCCCAGTGACTTCTTCAGCATGGCAGTCTTGGAAGCAATGGCCGCTGGAACCCCTGTAGTGGTCTCAGACGCCGATTCCATGCGGGAGCTATGGAATGACGCCGCCGTGGTCCTGCCGAACCCCCTGCGGCTCTCAGCGTGGCACGAGGCCATCTCTGACCTGCTCCGGGACCGAAACCGCTGGCAGCATTACTCGGACGCTGGGAGGAAACTGGCCGAGACGTATACTTGGGACCGACAGGCGGCTCGCTATTTGGCCGTTCTAGGAGTCTGACATGGCGGCGACGACCCTCGCCACACTGAAGGCTGATGCGCTCCGCGGGTACCGCGCTCGCCAGTTGGTGGTCGGGACCGTCGCGTCGTACAACACCACCTGGCTCCAGGACTCCAACCGGCAGGAGCCGCAGGGAGAGTGGGACCGCATCGACTCCTGGCTGAAGTTCACCAGTGGGGCGGCGACTGGCGTGGAGTCGCGGGTGACCGGCTTTTCCGCCGGCAACCAGTCCATCGTCTTCGCCCCATCCGTGCCGAGCCTTTCCACCTCCACGACCTACCAGATCGCCAAGACGTTCAGCAATGCCGACATGCTCCTCGCCGTGAACTCCGCCCTCCGCGACATGGCTCCCGAGCGCATCATCCAGTCCTTTGCCACCGCGGCCGAGACGGGTGACCAGCGGTGGGTGTCCGTGCCATCGGCCGCCGCGAATGCCATCGCCGAGACCATCCGAGTGGACCGTTCCGTCGGTACGACGAACTCCGGGTTCGACTACCGACAGGTGTACGACGGGGCGGACTTCTGGACAGACTCCTACGCCGACGGGTCCAAGGTCATCCGGCTTGCCTATACCGCCGCCTCCGGCACGCTCCTGCGCTTCCACTACCGCCGCCCCGCTGCCGAACTCTCGGCGGACACCGATTCGACCGACGAGCCCGTGAGCCTCATCCTCGCCGGAACACGCAAGTGGCTGGCTTCGATGGAGGGCGACGGTGAGGCAATGGCTCGGTTCGGGCGTGAGTTCGAGGCGGCCAAGGTCGATTACGCGAAGGCGCGCTCGGTGAGGACGAT
>ERZ1292632.2872-Hain-H43-01um-R2-2872-length-13881-cov-12_pt1 | contig 13881 bp, 12 predicted proteins | sample MGYA00564407_ERZ1292632 | MGnify/ENA primary metagenome ERZ1292632 (study PRJEB36523, sample SAMEA6512637) | groundwater metagenome | collected 2019-01-08 | study: AquaDiva: Metagenomics assemblies of 32 groundwater samples
TATGGGAGCTAGACCCAACAAGAATAAGGCCGTTGCAAATAGAAATAACCGTTTCATCATTGGGTTTCCTCCCTTTTTGTAAAACAGCACGCCGTTTAATGGCAGGAATATCCTAATACGTTTACTGCTATTTGTCTAGGACACTGTTTTACACAAACAAAAAACCCAGCAGTAGTGCTGGGGCGGATTATCCAATATATCGGTAGACTTACTCTACTCCGAAATCGTAACCTGCTGCCAATTCACCATTGGCTGGGCAAAAGACATATTCGCCGACTATGAGGTCGTTTTCAAGTTTTAGCATATATTTTCCCGGCGCAATTTCTTTAGCTGAAAACTTTAATGTCTTTTTTTCATCAAAGCCCATATTCGGTCCGCCGATGCGCATACTGCCAACAATGGCCTCTCTGGTACGAGATTTTTTATCAAGACGAATTAATACATAATCTCTTGTTGGTTGTACATCCTCCGAAAGGTTAAACAAAAATTCCGGCCTTTTATTTTGGACTCTTACTTTAGCAGAGCTGCCGTAAAGAACTGCCCTAATTTTTGTTTTGAGGGCCCCCATTGTCATGGCCCCACCCATCACACCAAGCGTACCTATCTTTTGAGAAGTAAAAGCTGTTCTCATCAACCTGGTTAATTTACCTCCGTCTTCAACAAGATAAATTCCAACAGCTTTATCTACTTCGGGCAAACTGTTTGGTAGAGACCTTTCAATATTAGCAGGTACGGCTGGGGTTGGTGTCGTGACTGCCGGTGCTGCTGGTGCGGCGACTGGCTGAACCGTCGGATCCATCAGGAGCCGAATAATATTATCGCTGGCGCCGGCCTTCTTCAGCTGTAGAAGTTGTTCCGTGGTCAGGTCAAACGCCTTGTTATTCTTCTTGATTTTGGCGATGACCAGGTCTTCCGAAAGGCCGGCTTGAACGAGTTGGCAAACCTGCTCAACGGTCAGTTCATTTGCGGGCGGCTGGGGTTTGGCCTGTTGAACTGGCGCTGGCGCCGGTGTGGCCACGATTTTCTTTGCCGGCACGGCTTTCTTGACTGGCGCCGGCGCTGGAGCCGGAGCTTGGCAATAGGCAAGGGTAAACAGAGCAGTAGAAAGCAAAAGTAGCCGTTTCGTCATTGGGTTTCCTCCCTTTTTGTAAAACAACCCGCCACTTTTTGGCGACATAAACATCCTAACATACCTATAAGTATTTGTCTAGAGGGCGGATTTTTTAGGCAAATAAAAAACTACGCGCTACCTCCGGGTAGAAAAACTGCGTAGTTATGGAACAATATTTTGGCCTTGCCCGATGGCGATAGCATCCAGCGGCGCGTGATATGAACAGGTCGCGAAGGGAATTGCCGTGATTTCCAGTCCAATGATATCAAGATCATCCAGGGTATAGTTTGTGAAAAGCAGATTCACTATTTTCACGGCCTGCTCCAAACTGGATTGCGTTATGTTGAAAAAGATGCCTCGGGCGCCGTTTTTGGTTGTAACGCTTGTAGGGGATGACAGTAGCATAAGAGCGCCTAGCCCATCAGAGCGCGGACCCTTGTTAACGTACAAAGTGGCAAAAAGATTTTCCGTACTGGTTGGGAAAATGCTAAGAGTCAAACCGTTTGTAACCCCTTTCAGGGAAAATGCCGGATTAAGATGAAATTGTCCGCAGGCCGAATTAACCACCAACCCGTCTCCCGGCACGCCGGGGTTACCCTCCGTAAAAGATAGCCATGTTATTCCCTCTGCAACCGTGAAGCTCATTGCTTCGCTCCATGGCCCATCACCGCTATCATTTCGGGTCTGAATCCGCCATTGGGCTGCGCCGTTGGCCAGCGCTGTCGCGGGCGATACCGAACAAATTCCCGTTCCGGAGGCACAACCCGCCTCTTTTGCCGTGTACCATGCCTGGATTCTGCCCGCCTTAGTGCTGTCATTAACTTCCAGATAATACTGACTTGCCGTTAAAACCGCGCCCCAACTATAAGTTGGCGTGGATGTACTGACATATCCCGACGGAGAAATTAATATCGCCTTGTCGGCTGGGCGCTCAATGTTCAGCAAGTCATCTCTAATCCGTTCAAACAATAAAGGATCGCCGGGATTTTTACCCCTAACCATTTCTGAATGATTGTAGTCCGAAAAATATCGCGTTACGACCAAATGCCCCTCAAACTGGGCGCTACTAAGGGGGACGACGCCGTCATTCGCCAGATCAAATGCGCCGCCGAGAATCGTCGCGCCCCAGCAGTATTCCGACCAGCAACCGTCGCCGGGTGCGGTGGTGCCGCTATAAGCAATAATTTTTGAATCGTGAATCCGGTTTTGATTGAGGTCATCAAGCCAGAAATTCTTCTCGTCAGGATAGGAATTGTAATCCAGTAGGCCGTCATAATTATCCCAGCGTAAGTCAGACCTGTTCACCTGATCCCATGCCGGGCCGGAACTCCGGAACAGCCGTTCATAACCATCAATCACGGTTTTCCAACCAATACCAGCCCGCTGGTCCCGGGCCTGATCGTTTGCCAGCGGCGAGCCATGATGCGGCGTGGCGAGCGTAATGATTTTCAGCACCCTTTCCCCGAGCGCCTTCCCGCTAAACGCGCCGGAATCCTGCCGAAACGTCAGAGAGTTCCTCGCCACCAACCCGCCCATACTGTGGCCGACCAGAACGAAATTCTTGTTTCCGAAATTGTCCGGATCGTCCCGGTTCATTTTATCTATTACATCACATAGCGCGCCGCCCAAATTGGAGACACTTGCGGCGTTGCTGTAATAGGAAACAAGATACGGCTTGAAAATAGCTTTGAGCGCCGGGTTGCCATTGTGATAATTGAGGAAATTATCCCAAGCGTCAGCTTGCGGAGGCGCAAAAATATCACCCGCGTTAAGACCGTGGATCAAAATCAACGGCAATTTTTCTCCCAGCGGAGCCGTGTCTGCTTCCCGGATGCAAACCGGGGCGAGCAAAGAGCAGATATCATCAGCCCAAGCCGGCCGGGGGATCAAGAAGCACATTTGAATAGCGGCCAGAAGATAGTACATCAAACCCTTGCGAACAACCCAAGCTCTCCCACCCATCTTTACTCTCCTTTTACATTCAAAATTTAAGGTACTGCTGTGTCCTCGTTATACTACCCATTCCGATAAAAGTCAAGGCCGTCACCGGCTGGATTTAGGCCCCAAAAAGAGGTAGGATTAAGATATGGGAACCCCGGAAATAGTGGCTAAAAGAGAAAGCGATTCTAATATTGATTTGCACATTCACTCCCATTTTTCAGATGGCATTAACTCGCCAGAGGAAATTAGGGAGGAAGCAAGACAAGAAGGAGTAAAATTATTTTCAATTACCGATCACAACTATATCGGCGCGGATGCACGCCTCATAAAAGATGGCCAGAAAAAGTTTTCTTTTTTGCAGGGCATTGAGATATCTTCTCTGGATAGAGTTACCGATGAACCGCTTCACATTCTGGGGTATTCTTATAATTTTAATATTCCCCAGATAAATCGGTCGCTAGCTTCGGTTGTGGAAGGATATAATATTCGCGCAAAAAATATTATTGCGAAACTTAACGATAAGTTCAGCAGCGGCTTTGATTTTGAGGAGATTAAAAAGGAAACTCCGGCCGCGTTTGTGAGCAGGAATTTATTGGCAAAAAAACTCACAGAGTTCGTAGGCAACGGGATGATAATGACAGAGGCCTTGAACGAGGCCTTTATTGATGAAGACAATTCTTGGTTACCCGGCGCGGAAGATGTTATTGGATTAATACAAAATTGCGGCGGAATTGCGGTATTGGCACACCCGGGGAATATTCTAGAAAAGACGAGTATAGAAGAGTTAATCAAACGATTAGGCGCAGCGGGGCTAGGGGGCATTGAAGCGTTTTATCCCAAGCATAGCCCTAAAACGACGGGCGTCCTCATCAATTTGGCAAAAAAATATCAATTAATAATAACCGCGGGCAGCGATTGGCACGGCAGGAATTTTTCAGCATCTCCCTTGGGCATTAAAGTGCCCGCCTGGATATACGAGTCATGCATTATTTTTTTCAGTGACTTGAAAAGTAAAATCTTATTAAAAAAGAATGACCAAACAGGAAGCCCCCGGGCCTATGGCGGGGCAAGCTAAACAGAGGATAGAAAAGCTGAAAATGCTGATAACCAAATACCGGTATCATCGGCTGGTTTTGGATAAGCCGATCATTGAGGAATCGGTTGAGGATTCGCTCAAAAAAGAGCTTTTTGACTTGGAGCAGGAGTTCCCCGATTTGGTAACGCCCGACTCGCCGACCCAGCGCGTAGCCGGCAAGCCGCTCAAAAAGTTTGAGAAATTCACGCATCCCCAGAGAATGTTTTCATTCAATGACGCGTTTAGCGAAGAAGATATGAGCGATTGGGAGGAGCGATTGAAACGCCTTGACCCGCGAGCGGCGGAATCGGGTTATTATTGTGAGCTGAAAATTGACGGCTTGGCGATAGAGCTGGTTTACGAAAATGGCGTCCTGAAAATCGGGGCGACTCGCGGCGATGGTACGATAGGCGAAAACGTAACTCAAAATCTGAAAACAGTTGAGGCCATACCGCTTTCTCTTGACCGAAAATTTACAAGGGGCACCCTTGTTGTCCGGGGAGAGGTATTTTTAACTAAAAAAGAGTTTGAAAAGACGAACAAAGAGCAGAAAAAGAAAGGCGGGGCGGTTTATGCCAATCCTCGCAATCTGGCCGCCGGTTCCATACGCCAGCTTGATCCGAAAATCACCGCCGCGCGACGCCTTGACTCCTATGCCTACTCGTTGATCACGGACATGGGGCAGAAAGTTCACGAAGACGAACACAAGATCCTCAAAGAACTCGGTTTCAAGACCAACCCCCACAACAAATACTGCAAAAACTTAAAAGAGGTTCAGGAGTTCAGAGACTATTGGGAGAAGCATCGCGAGAACTTGAATTACGAAATAGACGGAATCGTTGTGATACTGAACGACAACAAAATATTTGCGAAGCTCGGCGTTGTCGGCAAGGCCCCGAGGGCGGCGATTGCCTATAAGTTTTCGCCGAGGGAATCAACGACCAAAGTCAGAGATATTATCGTCAGCGTTGGCAGAACGGGCGTGCTGACCCCGGTTGCGGTGCTGGAGCCGGTTGAGATAGGCGGAACGACGGTGTCCCGTGCCACCTTGCATAATGAAGACGAAATTCGCCGGCTGGAGGTAAGGATAGGGGATACGGTGGTCGTGGGCCGCGCCGGCGACGTTATCCCAGATGTTAAAAAAGTTTTGAAAGAATTGCGCACCGGCAAGGAAAGGATTTTTCACTTTCCGGCAAAATGCCCGGTATGCGGCGGACCGGTTAAAAGAGTGGAAGGAGAAGCCGCTCACAAATGTATTAATAAAAACTGCCCGGGTATAAAGCGCAGAGCCATTTACCATTTCGTTTCAAGGGGGGCAATGGATATAGAAGAAATAGGGCCGAAGACCATTGACCAGTTGATAGACGCCGGCCTGCTCAAAGACACAGCCGATTTTTATCTTCTCAAAAAAGAGGACTTGTTAAACCTTGAAAGGTTCGCTGAAAAATCAGCGGAGAACGCGGTCAATGCTGTTCAGTCCTGCAAAAAAATCCCTCTGGACAGGTTTATCTTTGCCCTCGGGATTCCTCATGTCGGTTCGGAAACCGCCCTGGATCTGGCCCGCCAGTTTGGAACATTAGAAAAACTTGGCAAGGTAAAGGAGGAAGATTTAAGAAAAGTCAGAGATATCGGCGGCGTGGTGGCGAAAAGCATCTATGAGTGGTTCCGCACGGAATACAATCAAAAACTTCTTAAAAAATTTGAAAAAGTCGGCGTGCGCGTATTAAAACAAGAAACATCGGAGAAGTCGTCAAAATTAAAAGGACTGACCTTTGTATTTACCGGCTCGCTGGATGCTCTCACCCGCGAACGGGCGGAAGAGATGGCGCGTGAAAATGGGGGAGACGTATCATCAAGCGTGGGAAAAGAAACCGATTATGTGGTCGCCGGCGAGGAACCCGGCTCCAAATACGATAGAGCCAAAAAACTCGGGGTTAAAATCCTTTCTGAAAAAGATTTCCTAAGTATGGTAAAGTAAATATATGAGCAGTATTACCGAAAAAGAAGTTGAGCATATTGCCGAACTGGCGAGGATAAAGCTGACCGAAAAAGAGCAAGACAAGATGACCAAGGAATTGGGCGCGATTTTGGGCTACATTGATAAACTAAAGGAGGTAGATACCGATGGCGTTGAGCCGATCGCCCATATTACGGGACTGACGGATATTTTCAGAAAAGACGATAATCCCAGAGGACCCGATTCGGAAAATATAAAACGCCTGATGGGACAGGCGCCAAGCGAGAAAAGCGGCTACGTAAAAGTTAAGAGCGTGTTTGAAGATTAGGCATGGAAAGTTCAGGTTATACAATTAAATCTGTCAAGCAAGGCCTTGAAAAAGGCGAGTTTTCGGTTGAGGAGATTTTCAAGGAATATCAGGAGCGAATAGAAAAAGAAAACCCGAAATTAAATGCTTATTTGTCGGTTTTTTCCGCCGAAGGCGGATCCGCCTTTGGCGGAGATTTAGAAACCAATATTTTGGCTGGAATACCGTGCGCGATTAAAGATAATATCTTGATTAGCGGCGAAAAATGTACTGCCGGTTCAAAGATTTTGAAAAACTATGTCGCGCCCTATGATGCGACGGTCATTACCAAACTGAAAAAAGCTGGTACGGTTTTTTTGGGGAAAACAAATTTGGACGAATTTGCGATGGGCTCAACCGGGGAAAACTCCGCTTTCGGGCCGACGCTGAACCCACACGACCATACAAGAGTTGCCGGAGGTTCTTCAGCCGGCTCCGGCGCGGCCGTCGTCGCCGACCTTGCGGTTTTCGCCCTCGGTTCCGATACCGGCGGTTCAATCCGCGCTCCGGCGTCTTTTTGCGGTGTTGTGGGGCTGAAGCCGACCTATGGCGCGGTTTCCCGCTTCGGGCTGATAGCAATGGCGTCAAGTTTTGACCAAATAGGCCCAATTACCAAAAACGTAGAAGATGCGGCTATCGTTTTGAACGCAATTGCCGGCCATGACCCTCTTGATTCCACTTCTGTGCCGAGAGACATTCCCGATTACACCGCCGGTCTCGGTAAACCGATAAAAGGATTAAAAATCGGGATTCCAAAAGAATTTATGAGCGAAGGCCTGAATCCCGAGATCAACGACTTAATTCAAAAGGCGTTTTCGGAATTAGAATCACTCGGAGCCCATGTTGACGAAATCAGTTTGCCAATGACCGATTACGCTTTAGCCGCTTATTATATAATCGTTCCGGCGGAAATATCGGCGAATCTTGCCAGATATGACGGTATAAAATACGGCCTTTCGGTACAGGAGGGCAAAAACCTCCTTGATGTTTATTTGAAATCCAGAGCCGAAGGACTTGGCGATGAAGTGAAAAGGCGCATTATGCTTGGTACATATACTCTTTCAGCCGGATACTACGACGCCTATTATCTTAGGGCACAAAAAGTCAGAGCTTTGATAAAGCAGGATTTTGAGAAAATTTTTGAAAAATATGATGCGGTAGTCGGCCCCACTATGTCTACGATTGCGCCAAAACTTGGCGAGTTAAGCGACCCGCTTTCGGCATATGCGGCCGACATCTACACCGTACAAGTTAACATCGCCGGATTGCCGGCCATTTCGGTGCCCTGCGGATTTGTAGAAAAGGACGGCGTTAAAATGCCCGCAGGACTGCAAATAATAGGAAAACATTTTGACGAAGGAAAAATTCTCCAAATCGCCCACGCGTACGAACAGGTTAGAGATAATTAACTATGCCGATGGAAATTCCTACAATACCCGGTCTCACTAACCAGCCACAGATAAAATTTGGGTCAGATTTAAGTCCTTTGCTTGCTCAATCCTACGATGCCGTCGCTAAATATTTTCACAGCCCTGAATTTTTTGGCCTGTTCGGGACCGTCAAAACGGTCCTGATGGTTTTATCAATTATTTTCGCGGCGATACTGGTGATAATAGTGATAAAAATGGGCAGTTTGATTAAGGAAGAAATAACCGAACTGAAAGCAGGGCTAGTCCCGCCCAAAGAAACGGCCGGCGCTTCCGACAATCGCTGGCAAGAGATAAAGAGCCACGTTAATTCGTTTAAGGAATCAGAATGGAAATTTGCCGTCATTGAAGCGGACAAACTGGTTGATGACACATTAAAATCCGCCGGCTTTGCCGGGGAGTCAATGGGGGAGCGTCTGATGCTCATAAAACCGGACCAGCTTTTGAATTTGCAGTATCTCTGGGACGCCCACAAACTGCGCAACCTGCTCGTTCACGATGTTAATTATCAGATGACTCACCGTCAAGCGATTTGGGCCATTGAAGCGTTTGAAAACGTGTTGCGCGAACTGGAAGCTCTTTCGTGAGCTTGCCTTCGCAACCCCCCTGATTTTTCTTCCGGTATCATGCCTTCCTGCAAATTATCCTCGTTGAGCTATTGTTTCTAAGAAATATGCGGTTATCCATTCCTGCTTCGCGACCCGCATATTTCAAGAAACAATCACGCTCAACTCGTCAATTTGTTTACCCCGTAGCGAAGCTTCGCTTCTGCTACTGGGGCTAGTCGGCAGATAAGTCAGAAAAATCAGAGGGGTTGCTACAAAACTTGACCGTGTTGCAGTTTGCTTAGAGGTCGAACCTCTAAGTAGCGGTGCTATAAAGGCATGCTCGCCAGATTCCTGGAAACAAAAAAAGCGGCCACGGACCGCTGGATTGATAGAGCTGAAGGATAATTTTAAAAACAAAAAACCCCTTTCGAGTTGCCACATTCGCCTAGGACGAAGGGTCTCGCGCCTCATGCCTACGGCGCTTAGAAGGGGTTTTGGGTTTTGCGTCGGTCGCTTACGCGACTAACGGAGAAAACGAACTTTTCGGGAGGCGACAGAGCGCCTGCCTAGCCCTAATATCTTACTTGTTCCGACAACTAAGGCCGGACTGTGAGCGGGGTTCGTAATCTTGTGAAAAGAGCGCGGCCGAGAGGAGAAGGGGCGCCGCATCCGGTCAGGCCCGGCGACGCACAGGTGTGCTTGTTCGCCAGCCCCTTGCCTCGGATGTCCCCTTACCTCCTCTCAGCCTGTTTCAAGTATAGCATAGTGGCCTAGGTATTGTCAAGTGTTTTTAACAAAATCCACAAAAATCCCTTATTTTAAGCCATTTTTAGCAATATTTTCTTTGGAATACCATTTGCATTAAGCGACCCCTCCCTAATTTTCTCTATATGGGCGAGCAGGCAAGAAATTTGAACATTTAAGTCAGAGCGACCCCCTATCTAAGAAATTTTCAGAGAGGACTTTGGTAACAAATAAGCGAGTGAGTAGCGGGAGACCGAGACCGCAGCCTGCCCCGAAGGGGCAAGCGAAGCGTGGCGAGGAAAGCTCGGAGGGACCCGCGTTATGAACGAGCTTATTTGTCAAAGTCCGAACCGAATTTCGTGATAGGGGGTTGCGATAGTCTTTATGCCAGACAAATCACGCATATTTTTTTATTCGTTGTTGGCTTTTGTCGGAGGAATCCTTGCCGGTTCCTTTTTTGACATACCCAAAACCGCCGTTTTAGCCGCCGCCCTCGTCTGTGTTGCGCTGATCGCGATATTTTTCAGAAAGGGTTCGCGGCTGGTGAATTTCAAAATAACCCTCGCCTCGTTTCTGATCATATTTTTCCTATTGGGCGTCTCTCGCTACAATGCCGTCCATTCAAAACAACTTACTTTGACGAAAATAGCCGAGGCCTCCGCACGAATAATTGACCCTGCAAAAAAACACCCGATAAAAGTCGCGCTTTATGGCTATATCACCGGAGAGCCGGCGACAAAAGGCGATAAACAGCAGTTCGTTTTTCTTGCGAAAGAAATGGACGCTCTTTCCCGCAGAATTGGGATAAATGAGCAGGTGCTTATTACCGCCCGGCCGTATCCTAAATACGAATACGGGCAGAATTTGAAAGTTTTCGGTGAAATAAAACTTCCGCAGAACCCCGAAGATTTTGATTACAAAGCATATCTGGCAAAAGACGATATTTTTACTGTCAGTTATTATCCGGAGATATCGCGTGGCGATTTCAATCTCGGCGCTTATGAAAAAATTAAAATCGGATTTTTTCGCGGCATTTTCAAAGTAAAAAATTCTTTTGAGGCATCAATCAGCCGTTCCGTCCACGAGCCGAACGCGGCTTTTATCAACGGCATTCTGCTCGGTTCCCGCGCCGAGATTCCGGCGGATGTTAAGAATGACTTCAGTCGTACCAGCACGACCCACATTTTAGCGATATCGGGCTATAACATCACCATAATTGCCATGATCTTTTCGTGGTTCTTTCTTTTATTTTTCCGCCGGCCGATTGCCTTTTGGTTTTCCGCGGCCGGTATCTTTATTTTCGCGGTTCTGACCGGCGCCCAGGCCTCCGTGGTGAGGGCGGCGATAATGGGCGTTCTGGTTTTATTGGCCCAGCGGGAAGGGCGGCTAAGCGATCCCCGCAACGCGCTGGTGCTTACGGGCGCGCTTATGGTTTTTATCAGCCCGCGGATTTTAAGATACGATATCGGTTTTCAATTGTCGTTTGCGGCGACCATCGGTTTGATTTATGCCGCCCCTCTTATTAAAAGATATTTTGAAAAACTGCCGAGTTTTTTTAATTTCCGCGAGACCTTCGTGATGACGCTCTCGGCCCAGTTTTTCGTTTTGCCCCTCTTAATATTCTATTTCAAAAATCTTTCACTGGTTTCCATTCCCGCGAACATCATTGTTTTACCGATAATACCGTTCGCGATGCTGTTTGGCGCACTGACCGGCGTTGCCGGGCTGATTTTGCCGTTTCTCGGCCGGCTTATCGGCTATTTCGCCTGGCTTGTGTCGGCATTTGAGCTTGAGGTCATAAAACTTTTTGCCAAACCAAGCTGGGCCGCAGTTTCCATCCAATTCAATTGGTACGCGGTCATTTTGGCCTACGCAGCGATTATCGTATTTTTAATTTGGCTGAATCGGAGAAACAAACGGAAAGAAGAGGCAAGAACTTGACAGTGTGGCAGATAAAAAGTATCATAGTTTTGTCGTTATTTTACAAGGAGCAAGAAGCAAATGACTAACAAAGAAAAGCTGGAACGGGCACTGCGTGATATTTTTAATGAAACTTCCAGAAAGCTCGATATTTTTAAAAACGTTGGAGAAAAAGAAGCCTTTCTTTGCGGCGCATTCATGGTGCTTGAGGCCTTTTTCAAATCCGCAAATCCTGAAGACCTAGGGGCCTTTGGCCGGGAAGAATTTATGGGGGCGCTGCGTAGCCATATTTATAATGAGGCCCTTTTGTTGCGATCTCCAATCGGAGCGGAAATGAAAAAGGCCGTGGAGTCAGGCAACAATAAAGTATTCCAGAGTTTTTCTTTTGCCGAAATGGTCCAGCGCAGTGTTGGTCAGCCAGTTAGCGATGAGCAGAGAATGACTCTGCGAAATCTACACCTTGCCTCTGTCTTGTATACATGAGTTTCTGCCGCCGAATGGCGGTTTTGTTTTATTTGTGCTATCAAAATAATTGATGTCTGTAATGCCTCTATCAAGAAAAATCTCAAAACTTGAATGGTCAATTCTTGCCATTCTTTTTATTTCGGTCATTTTAAGTTTTATCGCCGTTCCGACACTGGCCGGAGATGGCCTGCTCCATGTCTGGTTTCTTGACGTCGGACAGGGTGATGCAACGCTTATCCAGGCGCCGAACGGCAGTCAGGTTTTAATTGATGGCGGGCCCGACAACAAAGTTTTGCAGGAACTCGGGCGGATAATGCCGTTTTCCGACCACTCAATTGACGCTGTCGTGCTGACACATCCTCATGCCGACCATTTAAGGGGGCTGATTGAGGTTTTGAAAAATTATGAAGTCGGCAAGGTATTGGAAAATAAAATCCCTTGCAACTCTCCGGAATGCGCAGAATGGGACAAGGCGGAGCAAAAATCAGAAACGGTGCAGGCGGAAGCCGGCCAGATAATTGATCTGGGAAGCGGCGCGAAGCTAAAAGTCGTTTATGCCCGCCAGCCGGACGCAAGAGCTGATGCAGCCAAGAATGCCCACGACTACATGCTGGTTACGGAGCTTGAATACGGCGGCGAGTCGGTGCTTTTAACCGGTGACGCTGAAAAAAAAATTGAACAGATCCTGGCCGCCAGCGGTGATTTACGGGCGCGATTCCTGAAAGTAGGCCATCACGGCAGTAAAACATCAACCACCGCCCAATTTTTGGATATCGTTAAGCCGGAGCTGGCTTTTATAGAACTGGGCGCGCGCAATCAATATGGTTTTCCACACCCCGAAGTCATGAAGCGCCTTGAAGATTTTGGAATAAAATATTATCGTACGGATATAGAGGGCACCATTGAATTGACGCTGGACGGTGAAAATTATAAAGTTGAAAAGTAATTACAAACCATGGATTTACAAAGAACGCTGGTCTTATTAAAACCCGATGCTCTGGATAGGGGAATAATAGGAGAAATAATTACCAGATTTGAACGTGTTGGCGCCAAGATCGTCGGCATGAAGATGCTTGTTTCCGAAAAAGATACCGCGATGAAACATTATAGGGAGGAATTGGCGCAAAGGCGCGGGGAGGTGATAAGACAAAGGATGATTGATATGCTGATCTCCGGTCCCATAGTCGCCTTGGTGGCGGAGGGGATAGAAATGGTTGAGATCGCGAGAAAGATGGTGGGCACGACCGAACCAAAAGCGGCGGCTCCGGGCACTATCAGGGGAGACTATACCCATGTTTCGTATGGTTTCGCGGATGATAAAAAAATCGGGATTTTCAATCTGATCCATGCCTCGGCTTCGCCGGAAGAGGCGGACATAGAAATTAACGTTTGGTTCAAACCGGAGGAGCTTGTTGAACATAAACCGTCGTACACTAAATTTACATTAAAAGAAGATTAATTATTTAGGTTTGGCGATAATGCCTTCTGTCACCATTTGTCCCGCCAGCGACGGGACTGCGTTCCGTCAAAAGCGTGGATTTTGATTGAAGTGAGGAAATATTATACTTCAATCAAACCGTGCAATCCACCCTTTTGACGGTGCCATAAGGCATTATCGCCAACCCCCAAAATCTATGGAAAGTAATGGCAATCAGTTGGACCCTCGTCTGCATTTCGTCGTAGCCACCGCGATAGTCGTGAAAGACGGCAAGTTTTTGATCGCCAAGCGGGCGGCGCACGAAAAGGCCTTTCCGAACAAGTGGACGGTGCCGGGAGGCAAGCTGGTTTTGCACGAGTACAACAAGCTACCTTACAAGACCGGCTATCCGCAATGGTATAATGTGGTTGATTGGGTTTTGAAAAAAGAAGTAATGGAAGAGGTAGGATTAGAAATAGAAAAACCAAAATATCTTTGCGATCTGGTTTTTGTGCGCCCCGACGGTTTTCCGGTAGTCACGCTTTCTTATTGGGCGAAGCACAAGACGGGAGAGGTCAAACTTTGCAAAGATCTGACCGACCATGCCTGGGTAACTTTGGAAGAGGCGAAAAAATACGACCTGATTGACGGTATTTGGGACGAGCTGAAAGAAGTCGCCGAGGCGGAGAATATTTAATAAATTAACAATCACAAAACCGCCCCGCCAATTGGCGGGGCGGTTTTGTGATTGTCGGGCTGCCGAGATTTGAACTCGGACTAAATCCTCCTGGGAACTTATATTTTTGTCGGGCCGCCGGGCGGCTGAAATGAACTGCTTCATTTCAACCCCGAATTTTAGTCCCGCCATGTGCTATGCACGGCGGGACGTTAAAAAATTCGGTAGAACATATTCGGCAAAGCCGAATCGGT
>ERZ1292632.2873-Hain-H43-01um-R2-2873-length-13873-cov-16_pt1 | contig 13873 bp, 13 predicted proteins | sample MGYA00564407_ERZ1292632 | MGnify/ENA primary metagenome ERZ1292632 (study PRJEB36523, sample SAMEA6512637) | groundwater metagenome | collected 2019-01-08 | study: AquaDiva: Metagenomics assemblies of 32 groundwater samples
CTCTCTTGTCAATCAAGCCTCATGCGTATATACTGAACTGCACATGAACAGAAATAGCCTGATTGCCGCTGTTATCGTGATCATCATAATTGTAGTAGGATTAGTAGTTAGCAAAAATTATCAAAAAACTTTGACCACCGGAAAAATTACCCAAGCCACTCCCACCGCAGGAGAATCGGGCACTCTGCAACAGCCTCTCAACACCCGTCCTCAAGTCCAAATTTCTACCCCCAAAGGCGATTTTGTCATTGAACTCCGCCCAGATGTAGCCCCCAAAACTGTCACCAACTTCTTAGCAAAGTTTAGTTCCGGATATTGTGACAACTTAACCTGGCACCGGGTCGAAGACTGGGTAGTCCAAGGCTGTGACCCATCTGGAAATGGTACCGGAGGCCTATCTAACCTACCTACCGAGACTTCTTCCGAAGTCTTTACCATTGGTGCCGTAGGTGTGGCCCGCAAAGCTTTCCCTAAAGAAGTTTCCAACGATTCTCAATTTTTCATCGTCAAAAAAGACAGTCAATTCTTAAATGGCGAATACACCTATTTCGGTAAAGTTACCTCCGGAATGGATGTTGTCGACCGCCTTTCTATTGGTGACCAAATCCTCTCCACCACTATCCTCTCTAAATAGATCCCTCAACGGCAATTTAGAACTGACTCTCACCATTTCCTGGAGTCGTGTTCAAAAAGCCTACGATTCGGCAGTTGCCGAAGCTGTAGCCAGTACCCAAGTACCTGGATTTAGAAAGGGCAAAGCTCCTAAAGATTTAGTAGAACCAAAATTAGACAGAAATCATACTTTAAGCCATGCTCTTGGGCATCTCCTCCCGGAAGTTTACGCCGCAGCTGTTCAAGAACACGACCTTAAACCCCTGCTCAATCCCCAAATTAAAATTATTTCCGGAAAAGAAGGGGAGTCTTGGACCTTTTTAGCCAGTACCTGTGAAGCTCCCAAAGTTATTCTTCCCGAAAAGCTCAAACCTCTCGACAAGCTTGTGGCAGAAACCAAAGTTGTCATCCCTGATTTACTTATCGAAGAAGAAGCCAATCACCGCCTGGCCGCTCTTGCCGAAAACATAACTTCTTTGGGCATGACTATTGAGCAATACTTAACTACCAAGAAATTAACCGCGGCAGAACTCAAAGCCAAACTGGCCCAAGAAGCCAAATCAGACCTATCTTCCGAATTTATTCTCTTAGAGGTTCAAAAGTCCAAAAAGCTGGCCGACCGCAAAGCCACTCTGGAATTTTTGCAAAAACTGGTATAATCTGTTTTCAACATGGCAAGTGCTACCCCAAAGGCAGCCCGCCGGCCAGCCCAGACGAGCGACAATTTTCTTGAAGCCCTCCGCGATCTTGGTAAGGGAGTAGTTTCCGAGGCCAAAATTCAGGTTACCAAGGCCATTACCGACGATATTCCCCAGTCTTTCGGCTTAGCTCTTGGAGATTCCTTCTCCATTGATCAACTCAAAGCTGCAGAGGCCACGGGAGAACATAAGGCCGAAGTTAGGTTTAACAACAGGTTTCAGGAAGAAAGACTGCTCTTTTTGAGAAGCGAAGCTGAATCCAAGCAGCAAATTACTGCCATTCAAGCCGAAATTCAAATGTTGGCCAAGTCTACGGGTGAACTGGCCCACGAAGTTCAGGTGGCCACCTTCCAAGCTCCCGCCAATCCCGGTGTATATCACAGAAATTTCTTTGCCCAGCTCAAATCCCTTATTGCCTCCATACGGGTCAGAGTTCAAGAATCCAGGCACTGGCTGGCCACCGCCAACTCCCGGGCTTCCAAAAGAGGCTTCTATTGGGGTCAAGTGGGTAAATCCGGCACCAAATTCCTGCTCTCTTCCGAACGTTACATGGTCACCTCGACAGGCTAATAAACGAAAAAATCTGGTAAAATAAACGAATCGGACTCGTAGCTCAGTTGTCCGCAATCACATGCGGACTCCGTGCGAAGCCACGGAGGTTAGAGCGGTCCGATGAACATCGGACAGGTCACATGGACGGCTAGCTCAGTGGTAGAGCACTTCATTGACATTGAAGAGGTCGTTGGTTCAATCCCAACGCCGTCCACAATGTGTTATCTATATATTCTTCAAAGCCTTAAAAATCAAACATACTATGTTGGGTCAACAAATGATTTAAAGAGAAGACTAGATGAACACAAATCAGGTCAATCAAACTATACAAATAAGATTTTACCAATCAAGCTAGTTTTCAAACAAAAATTTTCTACTCTCCAATTAGCCCGGAAGGCAGAATTGTGGCTAAAAAGACAAAAAAGCAAAACCCTAATTGTGCAAATTATCAATGATGGTAAAATTAGTAAACAGTTTTAGAGCGGTCCGATGAACATCTGACTCCGTGCGAAGCCACGGAGTTCGACTCCTCTCGGGTCCACTAAGGTGGTATTATTTTTCTTATAAGTAATTTAGACATGACCAATCTAGACAATCTGCGCCATTCATGTGCTCACCTTTTAGCTAAGGCTGTACTTGAGTTGTACCCTGGCTCTCACAATGCTATCGGGCCATCTATTGAAAACGGCTTTTACCAAGATTTCGATTTGGGTGAGGTAAAAATTTCTGACGCAGATCTCTCTAAAATCGAGCAAAAGATGCTAGAGATTTTGCCCTCCTGGAAACGCTTTGAGTTCGATGAAGTGACTTTAGAACAGGCCAAAAAACTCTTCAAACACAATCCCTATAAAGTCGAACTTGCCATCGAGTTTGCCGGAGAAGGCAAAAAACTTACCACCAATAATCCGGGGAACTTCCTGGATCTTTGCAAAATGGGCCATGTCGAGAGTCCTAACAAAGAATTGCGCTACTTCAAATTATTGTCGGTAGCAGGAGCCTATTGGCGTGGCGATGAAAAAAATAAAATGCTCACTCGCATTTACGGCACCTGCTGGCCTACTCAAAAAGAATTGGATGACCATTTAACCATGCTTGAGGAATCAAAGAAAAGAGACCACAGAAAATTAGGCAAAGAACTTGATCTGTTTACTTTTTCGCCACTGGTGGGCAGTGGCTTGCCTATCTATACCCCCCACGGAGCTCTCTTACGCCGCCTGGTTAATGATTATGTCGAACAGGTTCAATCAGCCCAAGACTATCATCAAGTTTGGACACCTCAAATTGCTAAAGCAGAACTATTCAAAACATCAGGTCACTACGACAAATACAAAGGAGATATGTTTAGAGTCGTTTCCAACTATTCTGACGAAGAGTTTTTCCTAAAACCCATGAATTGCCCTCAACACACTCAGATTTATGCTTCCAGACCCAGAAGTTATCGGGATCTGCCGCTGCGTCTAACCGACTTTGCCATGCTTTACCGCGACGAAAAACCCGGAGAACTCAACGGTTTGGCTCGAGTACGGTCATTTTCTCAAGACGACTGTCATATTTTCTGCAGGGAAGATCAGGTAGATGCCGAAATCGACACCGCTTTGACCATGATTAAAAAAATCATGGCCACCTACGGTTTCAAATACCGTTACCGCTTGTCTACCCGTGACCCTCAGCATCCGGAAAAATATCTGGGAGACCCCAAAATTTGGGACAAAGTCGAAGCCTGGGCCGAAAAAATCATGATCCGAAACAATATCGACTATTTCCCAGGGGTGGGGGAAGCGGCCTTTTATGCTCCCAAAATGGATCTGATGGCCACCGACGCTCTAGGACGTGAATGGCAGCTTTCTACCGTGCAAATCGACTACGTCATGCCAGAAAGGTTCGATTTAACCTACACCGATACAGATGGTAAAGCCAAGCGCCCCATCATGATCCACCGGGCCATCATCGGATCACCGGAACGCTTCTTAATGATTCTAATCGAGCACTATGCTGGGGCATTTCCCTTATGGCTATCTCCAGTTCAAACCGTTGTCCTACCAATCTCCGACAAACATTCAGAGTATGCCCAAAAAGTCGTAGATGCGTTGAAATTAGCCAACATTCGTTGCGAATTGGTTTTGCGGAACGAACCATTATCCGCGAGAGTTCGTGACGCCGAGATGCAAAAAGTGCCATATATTTTAGTGGTAGGAGATCGGGAAGCCGAGGCCAATTCAGTCTCCATCCGTCACCGCGGCGCCAAAGAAAATATCACCAAACCCCTTTCCGGGTTTATTTCTGACCTGTCAGCTGATATAATAGCCAAAGTCTAGTGAGTACGTCTTACCGCATCAATTTTCAAATCAAAGCCAAGGAAGTTCGCCTGTTGCGGGAAGATGGCACTCAAGTTGGGATTGTTCCCCTAGACGACGCTCTTTCTCAAAGTAAATCTGAAGGTGTCGATCTGGTCGAGATCGCTCCCATGGCTGTTCCGCCTGTAGTCAAGTTAATTGATTACAAGAAATTCCAATACCAATTGGCCAAAAAGGAACGCCAATCCAAGTCTACTCAAAAAAAGGTGAACTTGAAAGAAATTCGTTTGACGCCTTTTATGGCTGACAACGATTTTCAGGTCAAAGTCTCCCGGGGCCGGGAATTTTTGACCGAAGGGCACAAAGTCCGTGTCTGTGTCAAATTTGTAGGCCGGCAGCTAGGCCACAAAGAATTTGGCGATATCATGATGCAAAAGGTCTTTGCCGCTCTGTCAGATATCTGCCAAGTCGACCAACAGCCAAAATGGGTGGGTAGACAATATATTACTACTTTAAGTCCAATCAAAAATGTCAAAGCAAAAAATTAGAAAATCAGTTTCCAAGCGCTTCCGTGTTACCAAAAACGGTAAAGTTCTGCACCGCAGTTCTTTTAAGGGCCACCTGCGCTCTGCCAAATCAGCTACTCAAAAGCGCAGATACAAGAAATTAAAGTTGTTAACCACCCGCCGGGCCAGAAAAATTAAGATGGCCCTAGGACTATGAGAGTCAAATCTCCCAGACGGCAAAGACACAACAAGGTTTTGGCCAGAGCCAAAGGTTACCGCATGACCAAGCACCGCCTGTACAAGGTGGCCCACGAGGCTGTCCGGCACGCAGGTCAATATGCGTTTGCCGGCCGTCATCTGCGCCGCCGCGACATGCGCCGCACCTGGATTACCCGTCTCAATGCAGCTTTACGGGCCTTAGGAACTACCTATTCCAAGTTCATCCCGGGTCTTAAAAAAGCCAATATCACCATGAACCGCAAGGTTCTCGCCGACCTGGCTGTCCGCGAACCCGAAGTCTTCAAACAGATCGTCGCCAAAGTAAAATAGATTGGGATATAATCTCTTCATGAGAGAAAAACTCCAAAATCTCAAAAACGAGGGGCTGGCCCAGATCATTCAGGCCACCGACCCCGCCGAATTAGAAAACTTGCGCACCCATTATCTAGGCAAAAAAGGGGCTCTGGCTGAAATTGCTAAAGAACTTTCCCGGCTGGAACCGGAAGAAAAAAAAGAAATCGGCCAGCTCTTCAACGACACCAAGACTGCCATAGCCAACGCCCTAAATTCTAAACCCCAAATCCTAAACCTTAAACCTCAACTTGACCCGACTCTACCTGGAATAAAGCCCTCCGCTGGGCATTTACACCCCGTCACCCACGCTATTGAAGAAATAAGTTCAATATTTGAAAAAATTGGTTTCGTCCGCGTCCGCTATCCGGAAGTGGAATGGGATTGGTACGCCTTCGAAGCCCTCAATGAACCCCAGAACCATCCCGCCCGAGATGAGCTGGAAACTTTCTACGTAGACGCCCCAGAAAATTCAAAGTTAGGCAAAGTCGTTTTAACTCCCCATACCTCAAATGGCCAAGTTCGGGAAATGGAGAGAACAAAACCTCCAATCAGAATGATAAATATAGGCAAGTGTTACCGGCGTCAATCTGACGTTTCCCACACTGTGATGTTTCATCAATTCGAAGGATTAGTTATCGATACAGACATCAATATTACCCACCTCAAGGGAACCATTGACTACTTCGTCAAACAATTCTTCGGATCAAAACGCCAATCCCGGCTGCGCCCATATCATTTCCAATTCACCGAGCCATCTTTTGAAGTCGACGTCACCTGTGACATCTGTAGCGGTAAAGGTTGCAAACTCTGCAAAGAGGGTTGGCTAGAATTAGGTGGCGCCGGCATGGTACATCCAAACGTTTTGCGTGCCGGCAAAATTGATCCTTCCAAATACACCGGCTTCGCTTTCGGTTGCGGAGTAGAACGCACCTATATGATGAAATCTGGATTAAAAATTGACGACCTACGTCTGTTATATGGAAACGACATTCGTTTCTTAAATCAATTTTGATATGCAAATACTTATTCCTGATTCGTGGTTAAGGGAGTATCTGGATACGGAAGCCACCCCCAAGCAGATTCAACACGCCCTGTCTTTGTGTGGTCCATCTGTTGAAAGACTACACAAGAAAGGCGACGAGTATATTTATGATATTGAAGTCACTACCAACAGGGTAGATATGATGTCTGTGGTGGGAATTGCCTTCGAATGTGTGGCTATTTTGCCCCAATTTGGCCACAAGGCCCGACTTAAAAAAGATCCTTATCTTGAGAAGGTCAAACTAGTAACCAGCAAAAAAGTCGATTATTTAACCGTTACTCTTGATAAAAGCTTGTGCTACAGGTTTTCTACAGCATTAATCAAAAACGTCAAAGTCGGTAAATCACTCGAATGGCTTGTTACAAGACTGGAGCTGGTGGGCATGCGTAGTTTAAACAATGTAGTAGATATTTCCAATTATTTAATGCATGAGTTGGGTCAACCGGTACATACCTTTGATTATGACAAAATAATAGATCACAAAATGATTGTTCGCGAAAGCCGTAAAGGAGAAAAACTCATCACTCTTGACAATAAATCTCACACGCTTCCGGGCGGAGATATTGTTATTGAAGATGGATCCGGTAAACTCATTGATCTATGTGGAATCATGGGTGGTTTAAACTCAGCAGTTGATGATCAAACATCAAACGTCCTCTTGTTTGTGCAAACATACGAACCATCCCATATTAGAAAAACCTCCATGAGTTTATCGCACCGAACCAGTGCCGCAGAATTATTTGAGAAAAATCTGCCTACAGAAAATGTTCTTCCCACTCTAGAATCAGGAATGAAACTGTTTGACCAACTTACAGGCGGCCACGCAGACAAGACTGTGTTGGATATTCTAAATATCAGTGAAGGACCTACGGTCTTAAAACTTTCCTCACCCCTCACAGAATTTGTAAACAAGAGATTAGGAATAAATTTGAGCTTTAGTGAGATATCTAAAATTCTTAAATCGCTAGAATTTGTAGTCAAGTCTGAACAAATCATCGAAATTCCCTGGGTCAGAAAGATAGACGTGACTATTCCTGAAGATCTAGTTGAAGAAGTAGCCCGCATCTATGGCTATCACAATCTACCCACCCAACTCATGTCTGGATATCTACCCGCCCCGACGGGCGACAAGACTTTTTATTGGGAAGCCAAAATTAAATCTGCCCTATCACACTGGGGTTTTACCGAGACCTATACATATTCCCTAGTAGACAAAGATTCAGGTCTCAAACTCAAAAACCCTTTATCTTCAGAGTGGGAATATTTGCGCACCACCCTTACTCCGTCCCATCTCAAAACAATTTCTGAAAATCTAGGCAGAGTAGGGGATTTACATCTTTTTGAAATTGCCAATGTCTACCTACCTAAAAAAGATAATCTTCCCCACGAAGAGTTACATCTCATTCTCTCTACCACAAATTTAGACGTCTCTCGCCTCAAGGGATACATTGAGTCACTAGGTTTAGAAATGGGGGTAGCCATTTCTCCCCAAATCCAAAATCACACCATCGCCATCACCTGCGAAATAAATTTAGAACCACTCATAACCAAAGCGTCTGGTGTTAAAACTTTTACCCCTATCTCCAAATTCTCTCCCATCATCGAAGATGTCAATGTTGTATATACTGGCAATTACGCCGCTACTGTCGAGAAAATCAAAAAGGTCAGTCCCTTAATTAAAAATATTGAGTTGATAGACAAGTACGAAAATAAACTTACTTTACGTATCATCTATCATGATGATACGAAACAGCTCTCATCATCAGATATTGCCCCCATCCGGACCCGGCTCACACTTCTTTCCGGCTAAAATGGCCTCTATTCTCTCCCGGCTTAACATCACACCCGTACTTCCTCCGTCAAAAACAATAATCATTTTTGATCCCGGAGGCATAATCCAAAGTCTTTTCATAAAACCCGTCTCTCTCGCTATTTCTTTTTCAATTCTCCTCCTCAAAAGATCATTTTCCACTGGCACTAGATTAATTATAAACTACCAGTGCAACTAGGGAGTAGGGGTGGGAGCACTCCAAGGCTGACCAATGCCAATCTCCACCGATCTGGATCCAGAATTGCCTTTCTCGTCTTCAGCCCTGACTTCAATCCTGTGTGTCCCTTTATCTGAAACATTCACTGTTACATTCCAAGGCCCACTTGTTAATGTTTGTCTCACGTTGCCATCTACTTTAAATTCAACTTTAGTAATTTTGTTACTTGATACAACGTCAGCTTCGATCGTAAGTTCGTTTCCAAATTCACCGTGGTCGTTTGGTTTCTTAATAAACACCACCACCTGATTTACTGATCCGCATTGCTCGGTAGGGGGATGATATTTTCCGTCTGCTTGGTCTTTCAGCCAATTTAGTATTCCTTCCTGCCATTTGTTCAAACCCCCAGCGGAGCCGAACGGGTCTTCTTCTTTAAAGTACAGGAATTCTTTTTCTTCAAAGTTGTTATTGGCAATATCTGCTACTGTTGCCAGCTTGCCTTCACCTTTGCAAATTTTAACTTTCTTGTGTACTGGGTCATCACCAGTAGGTTCAGTTCCTCTGATAAAATATTCTTGCTTTGATTCAAATCCGTCGTGGGCTCTGTATCCGGAAATCTTATCCACATCTACGGACACGATTCCATCAGGTACAACAAACGGCTCGTCCCCTTTATCCTTCAAAGCCGCCAAAATAATTCTTCTCCAGATTGGCGCCGCGCCGGTTACTCCCGAAGCCACATCTTTCATGGCCGAGTTGTCATTATTTCCCACCCACACTCCGGTAATTACAGACGGGGTCCAGCCAATTGTCCAGTTATCTCTTTTGTCGTTGGTCGTTCCGGTCTTTACGGCAATTGTTCTTCCGGCAATATTGATGGCCGACCTGGGGCCAAAAGTTATTTCCCGGGCTTTGAGATCAGACAAAATCGAGGAAATTATAAAAGCTTCTTCAGACGATATTACTTTTTTAGCCCTCGAAGCTTCAGCGAAGTGGGCCCATTCCTCCAAAGTTTTGCCAGAACTATCAGTTACCTTTAAAATAGCTGTCGGTTCTATTCTGTATCCTCCGTTGGCAAATGCTGAATAAGCCGCCGCCAAATCCAGAAGTCTTACTTCACCTCCGCCCAAAGCTACAGACAAGCCGACCCTTTGCAAATTTTCTTTAGTGGGCTCAAGTGTAGATAATCCCAGGTCAAATCCCAAACCCATGGTGTCAGCAATACCGGTCAAAGACAGCATTTTGACAGCCGGGATATTGATGGAATTGCCCAGTGCCTCCCGAACCAATATCGGGCCTCTGAATTTTCCGTCGTAATTTTCCGGAACGTATTCCGGTTTGTCTCCTGCCGGAAAAGAAGTCTTAACATCCATCAAAAGAGTCGAGGCAGTATATCCTTTCCGGAGTCCCGCTAAATAAACCAGGGGCTTGATGGTTGATCCCGGCTGGCGGGTAGCCGTCGTTACATTAAATTTTCCGTCTTTTAAGTCTTCCCAACCTTTACTTCCCACCATGGCCAGGATTTGACCGGTTACAGGATCAAGAGCTACTGCAGCTCCGTTAGTAATTTTTAGATACTTCACTTTATCAATTTCTTCAGTAACTGCTTTTTGGGCCGCCTCCTGAATCTCCAAATCCAAAGATGTGGTCACTTGCAATCCACCCTCTTCCACCAGCTTCTCTCCATATCTTTTAACCAGTTGGTCTTTGACATAAAACACGAAATGCGGAGCTTTCAAAAGTCCCGATTGGCTGGCAAACTCAACTTTTGGTAACTGACTCCTAGCTTCTAGCTCCTGATTCCTGGTCAAATATCCGTCCTCACGCATTCTGCGCAGCACCTCTTCTGCCCGGCCTATATATTTGTTGCCAACATATGGAGAGTACCGGCTGGGAGATTGAGGAAGTCCTGCCAAAATTGCCGCTTCGGTCAGATTTAAATCCGCCACTTTTTTACCAAAATACAAATCAGCCGCCGTAGCAATTCCCCACGCATTTCCCCCGTAGGGAACTTCATTTAAGTACATTTGCAAAATCTGGTCTTTGGTATATTTCCGTTCCACTTGAACTGTTAACACAAATTCTTTTAACTTACGCACAATTGTTTGCTGTTGTGTCAGTAGTACATTTTTTACCAGCTGTTGAGTCAGCGTAGATCCGCTTTGCAGCCGGCCCAAAAACACGCTTCGCAGAAGTCCCCGCATAATTCCCACTACGTCGAAACCACCGTGCTTGTAAAAATTCTTATCTTCAATTGCAATTGTGGCCTGCTTAACTACCAGGGGAATGGCAGTAATATCTACCGGATTTCGTCTCTGGTCAGAATATACGTCGTACAGTAGTTTGCCGTTCCGGTCATATATTTTTGTGGCAAATCCTTCTCTTCTGGCTACTTTATCGGGACTGGGCAGGTCTTTAGCAAAAAAAGCAAATATCCCCAGCATTAAAACAAACCCCCCAATAACCGCTCCAAAAGCAATTTTTGCCAGATTTACCCACATCCCGGATTTTCGCCTCCACCACATTGCTATATAATAGGAGAAATGATCCTAAACCGCAAACGCCGCCAACTTTGGACGGTCCTGGTCATCATTTCCTCACTGGCTTTGGTGGCCGCATCAGTCTTGCCATATATATTTCGTTAACATTATTCTTTTTCCCCTTAGATTAAGGGGGAACGCCCCCGGCAGGGGGAAGAGGGATACCTCAACATGAGTAATCCCACCTGAAAGGTGGGATTAAACTAATCGATATCAATTGCCAGGTGTTTTACAATTTCTAGTTCACGGGCATAATCAGAATGATTAAAAACAAAATCTTTGTAATTAAATTTACCCCGGAATTGTGATTTTACCAACCCAAAATCAATAAAGTTATTTTCTTGACCCAAATAAGCTGGTAAAGATGACCAAGGATAGATAGCCAATTCGGCCTTAGTAACAAGGGATGAAACGTATGGATTCAAGTGAATATAACGAGACAAATGTACCAATTGTTCCGAAGATTCTACCTGAACTGACTTAAACACACCTTGAAACATCGGTCCGACCCGGTTGTTCTTAGTATTAAAATATCGAGTGTAACTATTTGTGAACTGACCAACATATCTTGATATTCCTCCATCCACATTCTGTTTCAACAAGAAATGAAAATGATTTGGCATAATCACAAAACTCAAGATATCTACCAATTGATCGTTTTTGTGACGCAATTCTAACTCAATTTTAGATTTACCTTCTGTAGACAAATCTTTGAACTTAGAAAGTTTAAGTGGAGGATTTGTAAATCTGTAATATTCTAATGTCAGCATCGCTCTTTCATAATCAGATCTGTTTACAAATGTTACCTGTTTCGCTACACCTCTATTAAAAACATGGTAGTACCCTCCAGAAACCAAAAGATTTTGTCTCCCAGACATATCAATTTATGCTACCACAAATCCCACCTGAAAGGTGGGATTATATGTTACTTGTATAATCAAAGTTAAACATGAAGCTCACGGATCCGATTACTACGCTTTCTGGAGTTGGTACCATTCTGGCCGCAAAGTTGGCCAAACTGGAAATAATTACTATCTTCGATCTTTTGTACCATCTGCCTTTTAGATATGAAGACCGGAGAATCATCACTGCCGCCAGATCAGTCCAACCCGGAGAAACAGTGACTGTGGTCGGGTATATCTCCACAGTTAAAAATGTTTTTACAAAAAACGGCAAGCGGCTTCAGCAGGCCACCTTTACCGATTCATCAGGGACTCTGCCTGTCATTTGGTTTAATCAAACCTTTCTCTCCCGGGTTTTTGCAGACGGAGATCCAGTCACCTTATATGGTAAAGCAGATTTCTTCAGTAGAAAAATTACTTTGATTTCCCCCCAATACGAAAAGGGGACAACCGCACCGGGACTCATTCCCATCTATCCGGAAACAGCCGGTCTGTCATCTAAGTGGCTGCGGGGCAAAATCATAACACTCATAAACTCTCTCCCGGATATCTCTCCCTTACATCTTAATTCGCTCCAGCTTGTGCATGCTCCTGACTCACCGGAAATTGTCGGCCCTGCCAAAAAGAACTTGGCTTTTGATGAGTTGTTTTTACTGCAGCTGTCTGCTCTCAAACACAAACAAGATTGGCAAGCCACCAAGCTTACTCATCCCTTTGTCGTCGATCAGGAAAAAGTTTTGCAGTTTATCAACGCTCTGCCTTTTTCTTTGACCGTTTCCCAAAATCAGAGTTTAAAAGACATACTTGCAGATCTATCCAAAACCCATCCCATGAATAGACTCTTAGAGGGAGATGTTGGTTCTGGCAAAACCGTGGTGGCTGCTATCGCCTCCTATGTAGCCCATCTCAACGGCTTTCAAACCCTGCTTTTGGCTCCTACGCAAATTCTGGCCCACCAGCATTACCAAACTCTCTCCGCCCTGGGTCTAAAAACAGGATTAATTACTGGGGCTACTAAGAACTATGAACCAATAACTAATAACTATGCCGTCATCGTCGGTACCCACGCCCTTTTGTCAGACAAACTAAAATTGGATAAAGTGGGGTTGGTAGTCATCGATGAACAGCATCGTTTTGGTGTCGCCCAACGTGCCCTGGCTGCTTCCAAAGGCCAGTCTCCTCACGCTCTGACCATGACCGCCACTCCCATTCCCAGAACCGTGGCTCTTACTCTCTACGGCGACTTAGACTTATCTATCTTAGACTCGGTTCCCGGCCGCATTCCGATTAAAACCTGGGTCGTTCCAGAGACCAAAAGGGAAGCTGCCTACGTATGGATCAAAAAACAACACACCCAAACTTTTATTGTCTGCCCTTTTATAGAGGAGAGCGAAACGCTCACCTCTGTCAAATCTGCCAAAGCCGAATTTGAGAAATTACAAAAAATATTTTTGGGATTCAAGCTGGGTTTACTTCATGGCAAGCTAAAAGCCAAAGAAAAAGACGAAGTCATCTCTAAATTTAGAGAAGGGAAGTTAGACATTCTGGTTTCTACCCCGGTTGTGGAAGTGGGTATCGATATTCCCAATGCCACCATTATGGTCATTGAAGGAGCAGAGCGTTTTGGCCTGGCCCAGCTGCATCAGCTGCGCGGCCGGGTAGGCAGGAGTCAAGTCCAATCATATTGCCTGCTCTTTGCAGACACACTTTCCGAAAGACTCAAAGCCATGGAAACCCATCATTCAGGCTTTGAGCTGGCCGAAATTGATCTCCGTCTGCGGGGCTCAGGCAACATCTATGGCACCTCCCAGCACGGCCTACCCAATTTCAAAATTGCTACTTATGAGGATTTTACTCTCATCCCCGAGGCCAAAAAGCAGGCCGAAATCCTCCTTCCTGACCTGTCAAAATATCCGTTATTGAAAGAACTGGTAGAAAAAGATAAAATCATTGCCACATGACACCGCTACAAAAACGCCGCCACTCTACCAGACGCCAAGGCACCCGCCGGTCTACCCAGCGTTTGGTTCTCCCCCAACTGGTCGCCTGCTCCAATTGTCATCAGCCTACCCGCACTCATCAAACCTGTCCTCATTGCGGCTACTTCAAAGGCAAGAAAGTAAAGTAATACACAAAGCATCGTGGGTGATTTATTTGTTATAAACT
>ERZ1292632.464-Hain-H43-01um-R2-464-length-43520-cov-10_pt1 | contig 13872 bp, 7 predicted proteins | sample MGYA00564407_ERZ1292632 | MGnify/ENA primary metagenome ERZ1292632 (study PRJEB36523, sample SAMEA6512637) | groundwater metagenome | collected 2019-01-08 | study: AquaDiva: Metagenomics assemblies of 32 groundwater samples
TGCGCCCTGTGCGAGTGGATTGCCGTGCTGGAGACGGAAGCGAGTAAGCCGAACGACCAGTGGTACGTCGGCAAGGCGTTCTTCGCCGACAACTACGAAGCTGCGGAAGGGAAATGAGTACCCTAGCAACTAAAGATTCCCCAGAAGATGATATCTGGGTATGTACTAAATGTAATAAAGAATTCATAGGAGAACCAGCTAGAAGTATTCCTCCACCTTGGAACTCTTCTGATGGTCTCTATGCTTATCATTGCGATGATTGTGCAGATTCAGACTACAAAGAAGAGGAGAAAGAATGACAAGTATCTTAAATCCAAAGTATAGTACAGATAGAATACTCTCTAATACTAAGTCAATAAAAAACTGGGTAAAGAAATTAGAAAGAAATCTTCGTAGAAGAACTCCTTCTATCCCTATTACCCAGTCTTCAATTGAATGTATCAATGTTATGGTTACAGAAGTAGACTCAAACACCAGGAGTCTTATCAACACTCTCCGTAGTAATGGGCACTTTCATTGAATCTTCTTTTTTCTGTTGGAATGGGGAGGTACAAAGACCTTCATATCTTCCTTGTTCCAGCAGGAACTTAGTATGTAGTCCATAATCATTTCGATATTGTAGGAAGTCATTATATGCTAACATATTCTCTATCGTTCGACGAAGTCTCTTACGAGCTTCCCCTAAATACAACCCATGGACAGTTACAAGTACTACCTCTTGGTTTAGAAGTAGAACTGGCATCCTCCAAAGATGCTTTTCAGCATTCTTCGGAGCAGATAGACTTAGTATTGTCCCAGAAGCTGGACATGGAAAGGGGAATTGAGATACTAAACTACTTACAACGATGGAGTCGTGAACTTCCACGGAAGCAGGATTTTGACCAAGCATAAAGGTTAGTAAATCCTGTACTGATACTTTAGATACTTCCGCAAACATAGAGAAGTGTCCATAGAAATGTCCAAACTGTACACCCACTAAAGTAAACCTATCACTAACATGTACCAATACTTCCCCATGATACTCAATCTTACTAAGAAACTCTTGCAACTTAACCAAAGAGGGGAAGGCTTCGAGTATGTTCTGATTCACCCGCAATCCCGTGCCTGTGCTAAACCCCACCATGCAGCCTACTTCCCCAGCCATGAACCTACCTGAGTAAGAGACCTCCAACCAGTCCGAGAAGCGGGTTCCCGAGAAGAGGGAGAAGAAAGAAGAGAAGACCGGAGCCGGATCAATACCTATCTGGCGATTAAACGCATCCTTTAGTTCTTTGTTTAGCAGTAGGTTCTTAATTCCAATACAGGTATTAATCGTTGGAAGTCCAGTCTCTTCTACTTGCTCAAGTGGATTCTCCACAAATACTGCTTCACAACCCAGGGTTATACCCAAGGTATTTCCCTCTGTCTTATCCATAATTGCTTTAGCGTGCCCACCATTCTTATCTAGTATTATTCCTACCTTCATTGTGTCTCCTTAGTTATCTCGCTTCGTTTATACCCTCTATTCCATTTTCTACATTCCTGGCTATTAGTCCCAGGAGCTCATTCTCTCGCTGGAGAACTTCTATATCCTTAGAACTAAAGAACTTTCCAGCTTCTTCTTCCCAGCGTTTAGGATTACGTTCATCTGGAGTAATGTAACGATACTTCATAGCTCTAATGCTGGAAGCCATCTTCTTTGATCTTGCTTCTTCTCCTTCTCTTCCCACTTCTGGGATCATGGCTGCGTAGGCTTTCTGTAGATGCTTTGCTGCACTCTTACCCATGGCTATTTCTCCAGAAGAGTCAAATTCGGGATCACCCTTTCTCAACTCTTTAAGAGCCGCTTTGAGTTCTGTGTGGTAGGTGTCACGCTGTGTATTTAACTCCGGAGTTGCTGTTCCCCCAGTAAATGCACCACCCCTAAAGGTACCAGGATAAGCATTCTGAAATGCCTTGTATCGCTTTCTTGCTCTTTCCAGTTCTACAGTAGTATCACCCATAAGAATACTAACATACATAGCAGCGATAGGACCGGCTGTAGGTATATGAAGTAAGTAGGACATCCCACGATCATATAAACTTTGGTTTTTGTAATATCCTCTACCAGCTATCATATTAGTTAATTCATTAAGTGCAGATAGTGGTAGGACTGGACCAAGTGCCCAGCTGGAAACTGAACCTTCACCCTTCTGCGCCATATAGTACCAATTAGAAGGAGGACCAGTGAGTAAGGACATCATAGCAAACTTCTTATACATACTCCACCAGTTTTCCGCGGTAGTCTTATTATCATCCCAGAGAGTTTCAGCAACATTAAATCCTGGAGTCTTCAAGACACTCAAGATATAATAAGACATAAACCCAGCTGCTATTGCACCACCATGTAGAGTACCAAGTCTACTCTGTGTAAAGGATCGTTTACCATCTACTGTTCTAGTAGTAACTGGACTCATTGCTTCTGTGGTATAAGCAAGAGCAAATTTACTCAAAACTTTCCCAGCTTCCCACATACTCTTTGGTGGTTCTTTCATTCTATATCTCTGCCAAAGCATATCTCCAGCATCATAGAAGTTATTAAAAGTAGCAATCATATAGGAATCAAACCTAATGTTTTGTCTTGCCCAGGGAGTATTCTTAAAGTAAGATATCTCAACAGGCCACTTATTAGTACCTTGAGTATACTTAGCAACTCTTACCATAAGAGAACGATAGAGGTCATTAACATATACTTGTTCCGGTTCAGTCTTATACTGTTCTGGACGAACCATCATATCTATTTCAGTATTAGTATAGTTAAGAATCTTCAATGTCTCAATATCATACTGAGTTGCTTCTCCACGCTTAAGAGCATTACCTAAAGTAATAGCTGCGATAGACGCAATAAACTCATTTCTACTACCAATATGAGAAACACCAGACCAGATAGGTAGAACAGATGCAAAGTTGCGGATATAACCTAGCATCTTCTCATTATCCTTTAACATAAATGTAGCAATACGTTCACTCTGTGCTCCAGCATTAATCACATGTCTTTGCAAAGCATAGAGAGAAACATCCCTAAGTTTTCCCGTTTTAGAAACAGACTCTTCTGTCTCCCCAGATTTGTATTCCTTAGGGAAGAACCCATGCAACATAGCATCCATAGTTGCACTAGTTACAACCAGTTGAGATTGAACTGCACGTTTGTTTCCTACTGTAGCTGGAAGTTTCATCCAGAACTCTGGGATGTTTGGAAACAAAGCCATAGTTAGTTTTGCATTTCCATAGAGATTTAGAAGTGCTTGATTATAACGATAGGCCTTAGCATATCCGGGAGTTAGAGACTCACTCCTACCCCAAGTAACAGAATCCTCTAGTGGAATACCATTCATAGAACGTACTGCACGTTCCATGTCTATCTTATTCCCACCAACCAGTTCAAAGTTCTCTATAAATTTCTCTACATCAGAATACTTCTGAGGGAAATACTTACAGAAAGCAGATCGCATAGCAGCACTAGTAGCCATACGTTCTGCAATATTGGAAATATTAGTCTCCAGCAGATACTCAATCCTACCATCAGGCATTCTAATAGCACTAGGAAACTTATCAAACACTCGACCAAACTCCATATTAATCATACGAATAGTAGGAAGTTTAGAAATAGTATTTAGTTTCTTTTTGATACGATCGAGGGTAAGTGGTTTGTCCATAAACAAACTACCCTTGTTCATATCATAAAGGATATTAGCCAGATGATTCCTATAGATGTCAGAAGGATCACGCATAATACGATAGAGTACATCAGTAGAAAACCTGGGATACCTATTAACTTGTGCCTTGAAAGGTTCATACTGAACTTCCCCATTATGATCTACATAAGAGATCATAGTCTTCGCACCTTCCATAGCAGCACCAGTTTGTGCAGAAAGTCTAAGGATACTATCTAATACCTTCTGCTGATACTCATTAAGAGGTCTAAACTTAGAGGAATATACTCTAGACTTCTCATCCATATGTGCTTGTAACTTACTCGCAAACGCATTAGGAGAAACCTCTTCAAGACTCATAAGTTCATGAGCATTAATACGTTCTTCTGGCCAGAATCCTCTAACTGCTTTCTTTACTTCCTCACGAGTCTTATTAAAATTACCATAGGCACGAGAAGCAAAATCAGCAACGTGATAAATCTTAGCAGCATAAAGTCTAGTAGCACTATTTTCTTTTCCACCAACTGGTCTCTCTACTCTTCGAGCAAGAGACATAAGATACCCACGCATAGGCATCCATAGATGATCTCCAGTTGCAAGTTTCTGCCACCAGAGTAGACTTGCCCAGTCATCTTTCTTAGTACCATTCATAACTAACGCACGACGGGAAGCCTCAAAGAGATTAACTTTGAGTTCTTCATTACTCATTTCTTTAGTACCTTGGAGTTTCAATAGAACTGCCTGATGTTCCATCTGCTTCCGGGTCATAGTCTTAAGAGACTCAGTAGTAATAAGCATAGGTTGGATACTATAAATATCCGATTCAGACAATCTAGGAAACCACTCAGCACTTTCACCTAGCATATGTAATTGCTCTTTAGAAGCACCACGCCCCTGAACTAAGTTTTTCACTGGGATAGTAACATTAATACCATCAATAGTAGTATCCACAACTGGATTATTATACTTATCCGGTCGAACTGGATAGGTCTTCATCTTACCTTCCGACACTGCCCAGATAGAACCACCAGTACGTTCTTCTTCCGTAGTAAGCATCTCATCAAAGATACGACGAATCCGTGGGTTAATATCCTGAGCACCAAAGACATCCTTAACGGACTGATAAACTTCTCTCAGCCAATCACGGAACTGGTCGAAGATAGGTTTAAGAGACTTAGTAGGTGCAATACCCTCTCGAAGGTACCGGACAAATGAGTTAGTAAATTTTTCTTGCAACTTAACTACATCATTCCAGTTCTCTTCTGTAGAAGATTTTCCCGTAGAAAGAAACTCTTCTATAGCAGCGCGTTTAACCTTTGCCCATTGAACTAGATATTCAATATGATGCTTCGGAACATCCATAAAGAAGATATGTCCAAATTCATGTGGAATAGTAGAGACATTTGCCTTATCCTTAAAGATTCGTATAATGGCACGAAGTTGAGAATCAAACTCAACTGCACCACGAAGGATACCTTTCTCAGTTAGTTGACGTTGGAAGAGAGAGAATTGTTTGTCTTTAGGAACTGCTTTTAGACTATAAAGACGAGCAGAAATGTCAGTCTTGAAGGAACCATCTGGATTTTTGAGGATAAGATTAGCTCTCTTATTATTAAAGGGTTGACCACCTTGATTGGTTCTATCATCCCATGCATTCTTATGCTCCCCAAAACTAACCCACTCTCCCTTAGTCCCTGTCAACTTCTCCATGATTTTAGGAATGGTTTTATCATAGTGAAGAGTCATACCAGATTCTTGAGAAATAGAAGATTCCTCTATTGCTTTAGCCCCAGCAGATTCTAGCATTTCAGCTTCAAGTTTATTATTAACAACTATTTGACCTTTGTTTAATAATTCTTTAATATTATTATCCCGAGTTATCTCCCAATTTGAATTACTAGATAGTTTTAATCCATCATGAGTTTCTCTTTTTTCAAGTTGTTTACGTTTACTCTCATCAAAAGTAATAACCCATTGTTTTTTTGTTGCCTGATCATGCATCTCCGTCAACATAGCAGTCTTAGCATCGCTAACTGCAATAGCATCTGCACCATTTTCTAGAGCATGACGAATCATAACCTTTAAACCAATTTCATTATATCGACCAAATAGTTTTTCTTCTTTCTTTAAGAAAGCATCAGCTTCCGAAAAGGACTTATAGTATTCTCCTTTATTAGTAGATTCATCTAAATTTTTCCATCCTTTTATATACCATTTACCAGAACCCGGTGATGTTTCAACTGGTTTAACATCTCTTTGTAACTCAAAAAGATGAAAGACTTTTCTACCATCGGGAAGAGTTTCAAAATAACCACGACCAAAAACAAGTACATTACTACCCTCTTTAGGAAAATGTTCAGAGCCGAATCTTAAACCTGCTTGTTTACTAGCCTCTTCACTAAGATCCCAAATATCTCTACTCTTATATTTACTAGGATCATTACTTTTAAGTGGTATCCTCACCAATAAATCCACAGCACCTGGCATCTGGTCTAAGGACTTTGGATTGACCATTGTGTAAAGAGCAGTAGCGGATTCATTACGTTCTTTACTTTTATCCCTATTCTCCATTAATTGTAACCAACGTCGATATAATTTAGCACCATCACCAGGAAGTGTTTCTAAATTAGTAGAATCCCCTTCATCCCGCCATCTAGGTTTCAATGTATCAAGAGTATGTTCTATAGAAGCTAATTCATATGTTAGTTCTTCATTATCCCGTGGATTGGCTTCCAACTTCCTAATCTCCACCTTCGGTCCATTCTCCTCCATCCACTGTGCAACTTCCTTAGGACTACGTTTCTCCGATAGAAACTCATTTAATCCATTCTCCATATAATACTGCAACTCATCCTGACTAACTCCCTGCATACTTTTGAATCTACCAAGGAGTTGATCCTTACCTAACTTCGTATCCAGAGGCATCTTAGTTTCACCATCTAGAATACGTTTTGGAAGAGCGAGATAAAAGACAGAACTAATTTGATCTTCTTGTTTAAAAGTAGGTCTACTACCATACTCTCCCTTTGCCCATCGCATAGCAACCATAGTAGATTCACGTTCTACAAGTTGGTTCTTGTAGGCATCTAGAAGTTCTTGAGCATATTGTTTGTTATAAGAATAGAGAATAGTACTTAACTTAATCTCACTATTATTAATAAGTTCCTGTGAACCACCTTTATCCCTAAGTTTAGTTACTGCATTTTTAATCTGATCTATTCGTAACTGAAGGGATTTAAGTACCGTAGATTGTAACTCTGGTTTAAGTACTCCATCTGGATCAATATACCCCGCAAAAGCCGCAGGGTCTTCTTTCTCCTGCATAAAATGATTTTGTTCATGGACCATAGTTTCCATAAACTTATCTGGATACCGAATATTAATATGAATAGTATTCCTATAAGTATCCGCATCCCCACCCATAGTACCATCCTTACCAACATTATAGGTAAAGACTACATTAACATCCTTCATCTCAGGAGCAAGTCTATATAACTCAGGATGATCAAATATCTCTTCCATCCTATGTGGTTTCTCACTCTTAGCTAACTCAATAGGATTGATCTTAAACTTAGCTCCAGCATCACTAATCTCAAATCTCCATTGACCATCTTCTCTACGAACCCAGCCAGTATCTTTCCATACTTGATCCGCATTACTACCATCTGGTAGAAGATCACGTTTTGCTCTAGCTAAGTTACTCTTCTGTTGTGCATCAGCAGTCTTAGGCCCAGCCATCATGGCCAATACTCTACCAACATTGTTAATCTCATCCCCAGTAATTCTATTAATCCTAGCATCAAGCCACTGATCCAACGTCATCCCATCCGGATACTCTTCCGTCCTAATACTCCTGGCAATTCTTCTACAGAGTTCCACTTCTCCAGGAACCATCTCCGGTCTATCAGTAACCTTCAACAGAGATTCTGTAAATGCTTTCTCCTTTTCCGAGGGCTCTGGTCTTTCTTCCGGGATTGCCGGGGGCGTTGTATTTTCTCGCGTAGCTAGACCCTGGGCACCCGCTTCCTCTACTGTAGGTTTAGAAGCCTCTTCTCCAGATACTTTTTCTTGTTGAGCAAGAATACGAATAGCTTCTTGCGCTTTAGGAGTCATCTTAACTACATCAGCTGGATTAGAATTGAGCCAGACTTGTGCAGCTTTAGCCTCATTAGTAATCTTACCTTTGGGTGTAGTTGCCTCCATACCAAGAGCTGCAAAGAAAGCACTCTGGGCAATTCCTTGACCATGAAGAGTTAAGAAGATTGCAGCTTTTTTACTAATAGAAGCGTTATCGAAATCCACTCCTAGAGAAGAAGAAAAATCTCGTGCTTGTTGTGTCTTTTCAGTAAAGGAAGCAGAGAGAGCAGAGAGACCTTCATTAGAGGCAAAGCCAAGAAGGAATCTACTAAACTTAGAATTAATCCCCATCCAAGGTATAGCAGTAAGACTATATGCAAGAGCACTTCCAGCAGCTTTTACTTTCTGCATAGGAGTACCTTGTTCCTTAAGTGCCTGGATTCGAGCAAACCCAAGACCAGTATTTACTGCTTCTGCTAGTTGTGTTTTGATAATCTCTGTCTTAGTTGCATCAATAGGAATTCCAGTAGAAAACATCTTAACTGGAAACGCATGAGCAACTTTAAGAGTAGCCGCAAAGTCAATAGCAGTAGGCCAGACTTCAGAAGCAAACTTAGTAGCTAAGGCTCCACCAAGTCCCATTTCATCCATAGCCTTTTTAACTTCTCTTTGTACAGATGCTTCTTGATTCTTTAAAATATTTTCATACATTTTTCTAGTATTAAGATACGCATTACGAGAAATAGACTGAAGAGGATTATAGGAAGTTCCACCCTCTAACATTGCCTGTTGGTCCATCTCAGTTTCTGGTGTCACCTTATCCCAGAGGTCCATAATACCTAGAGTAGTACGAGCTGGAATAGCCTTAGACTGAACCCACTGTTCATAGAGAGTCTGTCTCAACTCCGGTGTGGGAGAAACTACTTGTTTAAAAGTAGAATCAACTGGGATTTCCGGAACCTTAACTTCTTGCCCAGGAAGTTCTTCTGGAATGTCATCTAAAAGTGGTGAATAAACAGTATTAGGAGTTCCAATACTGGCATTAGGTTGAATTATCTCAATACCCTTATGGGTAGTAAGATCAGGAATGGTCCCAGAAGATTCAAACTTACCTTGACTATTAGAAAGTTGAAGAGGGGGAGTAGTTAGGGGATTGGGTTTAATTTCCTCAATACCCGAAACTACAATAGGTTGTCCTTCTTCATCTACAATATCTCGATTTAAATCTCTAGGCTGATTAGGTTCAATAGTTTCTATAGCCATTGTTAGTTCCCCGTAGTAGTATTAGAACCATAATTACGAATAGATAGCATATCTCGTTTTTGTTTATTTTTTTCCCGAGTTTGTTCGCCAAATACTTTAATTTTCCTAATAGTAGGACCATAATCAAAATCTTGTTTCTTTTTAGCAGCTTTTTTATCTAATGACTGATCCGCCCCGATAAAAGACTTAATATCAAACCAAGGATGTTGTTCTCCCCAATTAGGATTATTAAAGGTATTAGCAAAAATTTCCTCATAATCTTTTTGCTTTGCTTTAAACAAAAAATCTAATTCAATTTTATACGGTGAATCATCTGCAAGATTATCTTGTAGTGTTTTTACATTTTCTACAAACTTAATTATTTCGGGTGAAGATAATGTAGAATATTGCATAGCTTGATTTCTAATAGTTTGAACATCTTTTTGTTCTTTCTTCTTTAATTCTCGTTCTTTTGGCGTACCAAATGTTTGATACTGTGCATAAATAGGTTCTTTCATTTTTCCCCATCTATCTAAAGCTTCTGTATTAGTACCTGCAGTAGATAGGTCGCCAGTAATTTTATCCATACCAGCTTTATATAGAACCCTAGATTTAGCAGCAGCTTCAGTCTCATATAAGTCTAGAACTTCTGGATGTTTCTTAGCAACTTCATTAATAATACCAAGAGTAACTACTTCATGATGTTGTCCATCTACATCCAAAGGTTCTCGAATACCAGTATTAACGCTGACCATAAGCTGACCAAGTTCTTCAGCAATCGCCTTATCCTGACCTTGCTTAATAGCAATCTTAGTCTTTACCTCTGCATCATGACGATCTAGGAAATCTACTACTTTATCCTCAGGTAGATTATCTGGAATAGGACTAGTAGGATTTCGTTTATTAAAATCATCTTTTCTAAGAGCCAATTTAAGTTGATTATCCGCAACTTCCTTAGCATATTCCGCATCAAGTCTAGGTTTTTCAACCTGTTTCTTAATACGAATTAAATCTGCATCAGCTTGTAGTTTTGCCTGTTTCTCAGCATTTCTCTGATCTGCTTCATTAGCATTAGGATCTTTTGCTTTAATCAATTCTAACTTACTCTGATCAGCAACATCTGCTTCAGCATTTGCTTGTCTACTCTCTCGAGTTTCTGCATATGCTTTATTCTTATTCTCATAGTCTCTTTTTAGAGCCTCAATTGGATCATCAAGATTTTGAGGATCAGTTAAAATAGAAAATCCCTCAGTCCCAAGCGTACTATCTGCAACCATTCTAGAGTACTTGGGATGAGTGAGAACTACCTGACGAAACCTACTATATTTCTCAGGATCATCTTTCAACTGTTGTAGTTTCTGGCTAAAAGATGCAACTATATTATCATTCTGCGCACGTTGCCATTGAATTTGCTTTGCTTCACTTTCTCTCATAGAAGCGCTAGATTCATTGAGAGATTTATTTGCAGCAAGGAATGGTTCTTGATTTGCTTGATTCATTTCATATAAACTAGGATAGGGCATGTATAATACTCCTTAATTATTCATAGCGTTGAGTTTTTGTATTCCAGTAAGAACCAGCTGGAAGTGTATTAGCATCTGTATTATATTGTCCATACCCACTGTTATTCAAACTAGAATTTCGTTGATTCTGTTGATACTGTTGATAAGAAGCAAGGCCATTTCCTACTCCACTACCCATAGTAGTACTACCAGAATTCCTACTACCACCATAGTATTGACCAAGGCCAGAACCAATCTGATAACCAGCCATAGCACCCTGAGGTGATTTAGTTGCATACGCACCAATAATTCCACCAGCGATACCACCAATCATACCATATTTAGAAGACCTAGCTGTTGTATCTGCTGCACTTTCTTGATCTGCAAGATACTGTGCATATTGAGATTTCTGGAAATTAAGTTGTGCCTGTTGAGCCATAGAAGCTGCCATATTTGTTTCAGCTTGAAGAGCAAGACCTTGATTCTTATACCAAACATCAATAGCACGATTTAGATTTTGTTCTTCATTAGTATGAGGAATAGAAACTACTTCAGTAAGTGCAGGAAATGCTCCCTGAGCTGCATTAAGCATATTTCCAGTTGCATTCTGTTGTGCTTGTAACCTTACATTAGCCGTAGTATTACCCATCTCGGAAAGACTAGCACGCTGGGCTTCCTGTCTAGCACCACTCCAGTAAGAAGAACCATAAGGTCCACCAGAATAAGTAGTAGCAATACTAGGAAGAATCTGTGTACGATATTGTTCTTGAAGTGGTCCAATTACACCCTGTTGGAGAAGTCCATAATCAGGACGACCAGACATAACTTGTTTGAAATTCCCATATTTGCCAGAGATCATGTCAGCAGCAAGTTGAATAGCTACTAGTTGATCGGCAGTAAGCTCAACAGAAGTCTTACCAGGCCAAGGATCAATATGAAAACTACCAAAACCACCACCACCCCCCTCATCCATCCATCCACTACCACTACCTGAGGGGTCTTTTGGATTATTAAAATTCTCAATAGAACTCCAACCAAATGGATTAGTTGCCATTTTACCCACACTAGTATTTGTAACTGTGTGTGGTTTAGGATTAGTGGCAAATGTTTTTAGTGTACTTGGTTTTGCTAAGTCTCGGAGTCCTCCAGTAACACGTCTAACTGATTTTCTAAAACTAAATCCCATAAATCACCTATTCATCCTTTAGATTATGAACTACAGCATACGGTATAATCCACCTAATAGCTATATAAGCAGAAGCCTTAAAACAAAATCGAATGTGTTGACAAACTTGATCGGGAAAATAATGTCTAGACTTTTGTGCTGGAGTAAGAGTAATAGTCTGAAGACTAGTAAAATTAAGAGGATCAATTTCATAATCTCCAGAACAACTAACATCCACACTAGTTCCATAAGCCTCAAACTCTACATCTTGTACTCTTTCCTTCTTAGGAATATCTGCAAAGATAAAATCTCTAGTTATCAGTCTTGAAGAGATTGGCGTTCCTGCCACCCAAGTCCCAGTTGCATCATAGTAACCCCCATCCGTGCCGAGGGAGTCATCTATAATGTAACAGTCCCCAGCGGTGTACCCGAGCACAGCGGAGTCAAGAGTCCCGGAAAGAGCAGAGCCAGCAAAAGTCCAAGCCTGTTCACTTATGTTTCCTACTAAGGAAGCGATGGTATTTCCAGCTTCTTGGTGGAAGAAACCCACGCAGTTAGTGGCAGAAAACTCAAAGTATTGCCAGGTATTACGAAGGATGTTATAGACAAATACACTGGATGGTGTTGTTTCTCCAGTTTTAACTATCCAGAGCCAATATTCGTTGTACTTAGGATAGAGATTCCCAAAGCAATTGTTCAACTCATCAAAGTTAATTACACTAAAGATCTTATCTCGAATACGTGTGGAGATATTCTCTTGGTCCATAGTGATAGACATTTTGGTAGCACCATCCCAAGAATATACGTCATCCAGTCCAAGGTAGTATTGTCGGTGCTGGAATGTTTGAATGGTCCTGCCAGCGTAGGTACCATCTTTCCAGGCTGTATCAAATTGAAAAGCTGTTCCATTCCATTGTCCTTTCACTATAGAACCAGTTTTGAAGATGGAAAGATACATGGCTTGATAGTCTCCACCAACAATTGGTGTGACATCATTATCTATCAAATCCTGGTAGTTAGAACTAATGACTGTAGTCATATCCGCTACTTCAGTCCAGCGAAGACGCCAGGGATAGTAGGTTCCAGATTCTACTGTGTTACCCATGAAGAGACGATTATGGAAGTTCCAAACAAAACGAGGTTTGTAGGTAGAAGTGGTCTTGAAGATATAAGCAACATAGAGTTGCTGGTCTTTATAGAAATCATCAAGAAACTCAAGACTCCATTTTGTACCATCTTTATAGATGTAGTTATTAGCACCATCTTTGATTCTAGTAGTATCAGTAGGTACTAAAAAGAAACCTGCATGATTAGTATCTACAGTTGCACTCTCAACAGCAGAAGCAGTAGCTAGAGTTCCACCAGTTAGAGTATAGATATAGAAAGTCCCACCAACAACTGTATCTGTTCCAGCAGTCATATCAGCTAGTTTATCTGTACAAGTAATAACACTAGCAATAGACGGACCAAGTTTTCCTGTTTCTAGTTCATCTACTTTAGCTAGTTCTTTATATTGAGTCAGGGTTTTCCAAACTGAATTTGCTTGATCATAGTAAAGCATTACTCGACTTGCTGTATCATCTTCTGGATCATTGGCTTTTGGTGGATTAGAACCACAAGCAATAACAGAAGAACCAACAGAATTGTCGATAAAATCTGTAGTATGCCAGAATTCAACATTAGCCAGCGTTGTATTATTCGCAGTAAAATAATCAAGGTACCGGAACTGAGCAGCAGATAGAGTATCTGCATCATTGTCTACAAAGACTATTTTAGTAATACTCGTAAGAAGAGTAGGATCAGTTAAAACAACAGTAATTCTAGTCCATCCACCAGTAGGCCAGACAATATCATGGCTTTCTTTAAGAGTAACTCCATCATATAATTGAAGTGTAACATTACGAGCTGGAGCGAGAGAATAAAAATAAAAACTTATACTAACAGCCGTAGTAAGATTCCATGTAAGTCCTGTTTTTTGAATAAGATCGAGATATGCGCCACAATCAGCCAATTTAAAACCTAAAGAGTATGTACCATGATATGCAAAAGCCGAAGCACCTATGCTAGCTGGTGGAATAGTCTGTCCTGTACCCAATGTCCAACCTGTACTAGTTTCACAATCTTCTAATGATGGACCTAATATATGATCCCACTGCTGAGAAGAAGAATTATATTTTAGTACATTATTTTTAGTAAACCCAAAAAGCTCTTCACT
>ERZ1292632.2877-Hain-H43-01um-R2-2877-length-13848-cov-5_pt1 | contig 13848 bp, 11 predicted proteins | sample MGYA00564407_ERZ1292632 | MGnify/ENA primary metagenome ERZ1292632 (study PRJEB36523, sample SAMEA6512637) | groundwater metagenome | collected 2019-01-08 | study: AquaDiva: Metagenomics assemblies of 32 groundwater samples
TTGGGCAGGCTCGACCATACTATTCAAATTATATCATTTCGAACAACAAATTCACTAATTTTCAATTTAACAATTTCCCTCACTGTTTTTTGTATAGGTATATTGGCCCATAAGCCGTTCCTTTTGGGTCTATCTTAATCGGTTTCCAGCCGGGAATTTTGAAGCCGGTGGCAATAACAAGTGTCCCGGGTTTCAATTCTTTCTCTAATTTTGGTCGCAGTTTTTTATTTGTTTCTTCAAGTAAGTACAAACTTACAATATCGGCATCTTGCAAATCTTGCTCAAACAAATTCCCTTTGATAATTTGTGCGTTAGACAATCCCAAAATTCTCAACCAAAATCGAGAATATAAAACTCGAATTGTATCAATCTCAACTCCTACAGCTTTTGCTCCCCTCATTGCTGCTGCAATAACTAATCTCCCATCTCCTGACCCCAAATCATAAAAGGTCTTTCCCGGTCCTACCTCTGCCAATTTCATCACTCGACTAACCACCTCCCGCTCCATCGGCACAAACGGTGCACCAAACTTTGCTCCACTCCGAAGGTAAGGAAGGAGAAAAAAGAGGGCAAGCAAGAGAAGAGCAAGTATAAGGAATGATTCTATCACCCTTTTATTGTATAATGCAGACCGCATAGTGTGAAACCGTATAAAACCACCAACGCCCGAGCTACGGCGGGGCAAAAGTTTGCAACTTATGTTTCATATGATAAAAATAGCGTAGAGCGAAGAGCGAAAAGTTAAAAAGTTTTGAGTTTTGCGCTTTTACCTTTTAGTCTGAATACCATGCAGCAGCATCCCGTGCCACAAAATATCGCCAGCTACGAATTCCACCTCGTAGGTGACATGACCTTAAAACAGTTCTTTCAGGTCGCAGGCGGAGCGCTTGTGGGACTGTTGTTCTATGCCTCGCCTCTTCCGGGGATTATTAAGTGGCCATTTATTCTACTCTTCGGACTTGCGGGTGTCACGTTTGCCTTCCTTCCCATTGAAGAGCGACCGCTCTCTATGTGGTTTCTTGCATTTTTGCATGCTATTTATTCACCGACAAAGTACGTATGGCAACCCGGGAAGACACGGGAATTCTTTGCACCAGAAGGAACGCCAGTGGGAGCAGAGGAGGCCGCTGCCACCCCACAGGGAGAGGGAGCAACAGAAGTGTACCTTGCTCGTGCCACCCAATCGGAAGAGCAAGCAGTAATAATTTTTGAACAAGAAGAGCGCTCGTTTTTCCAAAAGATGCTTTCCCTCTTTCATTTAACCAAGGTGGCTGAGCAATCAAGTACACAACCAATCACACCCCAACCAAGTGCGCGGCCACGCATTATTGTGGAGCAAGAGATACCTCCCCAACTCATCCCTCAGGTAGCACCTACGCACCCGCTTTACACCATACCTGTCCCAATTACCGGGATTACACCCGCTCCTGCCACTCCTGTCACCCCCATCTTCACCCAGAAAAGAGGCCCTGGTCGTCCTCGTTTAACCGCACCGCGATTTGAGATTTCAGCAGCACCGCCTGCTGCACCGAGAACCCCCAACGTAGTGGTAGGACAAGTGCTCGATGGAGAAGGTAATACTGTTGAGGCAGCAATTCTCGAGATTAAAGATAGCGAGGGAAGACCGGTACGGGCACTGCGCTCCAATAAGGTAGGACATTTCTTAACCGCAACTCCTCTATCAATGGGCACGTATGAGATTATCACTGAGAAAGAGGGATTACTTTTTGAACCCATCCAATTTATGGCAGAAAATGAAATCGTCCCACCAATTGAAATCAGGGCAAAAGGCACCGCTGGACCAACGGTCGACAGTTTACAGGGTATAGTAGGAAATCAGCCGACAGTAGAGACCAGTCAATAGCCCACAGATAGTATGCAAGTACAACCTATTACTGCCACAACCCAAGACCACCTCCCTATTGCTGACATTGTTGAGGATATTGTGCTTCTCAAAAATGGCGGTGCGGCACTCGTTCTTTCATCCACTTCACTTAACTTCTCCCTACTCTCAGAACGCGAGCAGGAAGCAATTCTCTTTGCGTACGCTGCCTTTTTAAACTCTCTCTCATTTTCTGCACAAATTCTGGTGAGATCCGAGAAAAAGGACATAGGACGCTATCTTGCATTTTTGGAAGAGGCGCGCGCGCGACAAACAAACCCTCGTCTCTCACAGATGATGCAAGAATATGAGGCATTTGTATCTGCAACAGTGAAGAAAAAAGGGGTGCTGTCCAAACGGTTCTTCATTGTCATTCCCTTCTCGTCGCTTGAGCTAGGAGTCAAACAGGCGGTGAGCGGCATCGTCCGAAAGTCAAAGCAACTTCCCTATTCACGCTCGTACATCATAAAAAAAGCAAAAACAACACTCTATCCTAAACGGGACCACGTACTTAGACAAACAGGACGGTTGGGTTTAAAGCTCAAGCAATTGACAACCAACGAGCTCATTGATCTTTTTCTTGAACTTTATAATCCTGCCGAGCGAGACAAACTCCTTTCGAGATACAAAGTAACCGCATTATCCGAGGTAGAAACACTCGTTCCCGCGGGAGAAAGCGTCACTGACATTATCGCACCCAGGCAAATGGAGGTCGACTTCTCGCACCTCACGGTAGATGGAACCTTATATAGGACACTGTTTGTTTCCGGTTATCCCCGCTTTGTCTCAGCGGGTTGGCTTGACCCCATTATCAATTTCGACCATACCTTAACACTTTCTCTCTTTATCTATCCTGTTGAGGGGAAATCAGTATTAGATGACCTGCGGCGCAAAATTGCGGAGATGGAAGCGGAAATCTCAACTGATATTCAGCGCGGTCGTGTCGTCAATCCTGCCACGCAAGCAAAACTTGAAGACGCACTTTCACTTCAGGAGCAATTAGTGAAAGGTGCCGAGCGCTTTTTTCAGTTCGCCTTCTATATCACCATTCCTGCCTCGTCGTTGGAAGAACTCGAAAACGTTACCAAACAAGTCCAATCAACACTTGGGGCTCTTCTTATCACTGTCAGGACCGCAAGCCTTTCTCAAGAAGACGGACTTGTTGCAACCTTACCACTGGGGTTTGATCCCCTTACTATTACCCGCAATATGGATACAAGCTCTCTTGCTACCACCTTTCCCTTCACCTCCGCAGAACTTTCCCAAGAAGAAGGAGTAATGTATGGTATTAACGAGGATAATGGTTCACTCATTATCTTTGACAGGTTTAAGCTTGAGAACCCCAATGCTACAATTTTTGGCACTTCAGGGAGTGGGAAATCCTACTTTATTAAATTGGAGGCACTGCGCTACTTAATGTTGGGAGCGGAAATTATTATTATTGACCCAGAAAGCGAATACAAAGCACTCTGCGAGGCAGTTGGTGGGCAGTTTATTTCTTTCTCTTTTGGTTCACCAAGTAAAATTAATCCCTTTGATATGAGTGCGCTCGGGGCACAAACAGTACAAACTCCTGGAGAAAATCAACTGGCACTCAAACTGCTCTCACTCCACTCTCTCTTCAAGGTCATTATGGGCACGCTCGCTCCTACCGAAGAAGCATTATTGGACCGAGCGCTGATACTTACCTATAAAGCAAAGGGTATAACGCCTGACCCAGAAACCCACATGAAAGAGCCTCCTCTTATGGAAGATCTTTATAAAGCATTCATTGGCATGGAAGAGCCGGAAGCCGCAAATCTTGCTGCCCGACTTGAGAAGTTTGTGAAGGGAAGTTTTATGGGTATATTTGACCAACCAACCACGGTTGATATCACGAGCCCCTTCACTGTTTTCTCAGTTCGTGATTTAGAGGAAGGACTCCGACCCATTGCAATGTTTATTGTCCTTGACTTTATTTGGACAAGAATAAGGCGCGATATTAAAAAGCGACTGCTTATAGTGGATGAGGCATGGCATCTCATGCGCTTCCCTGACTCGGCCCTCTTTTTGTGGTCAATTGCCAAGCGCGCGAGAAAGTATTGGTTGGGACTCTCAACCATCACCCAAGACGTTGAAGACTTTCTCTCCCAAGATATCGGTCGCGCAATTGTCAATAATGCAGCACTTCGTATCCTCATGAAACAGTCACCGAGCGCGCTTGATCGGGTAGGCGAAGTATTCCACCTATCCGAAGGAGAAAAACAACTGATACTTGCTTCAGATATTGGGGAGGGAATTTTCTTTGCCGGACCACACCATGTCGCAATGCGAGTCGTCGCTTCAGAGAAAGAACACGGACTTGTAACAACCAAACCTGAAGAGGTTATCGCTCGTGACCAACCGATTCAGATACCGGGCGTCGGCCTGCCTGCGCAGGCAGGGAACCAAGTTCCAGTTGCCCCTAACCAACAGTCAGCCAACCAACCAGTAACCCGAAACCCGGGGCCTGGTACCTAAAACCAGAATATATGAATCCAGAACTTGCCCAGTTTTTACTTGCGGGGCACAGGGCGCTTAGGGAAAATCCCACCATTGCGCGCTGGCCTTCAAAAAACCGTGGACTAACCGAACCAGAGCTTCTTTGGATTATTACCCAGCTTACTGGAAAAGAGGTAATAGAAGAAGCTATACAACTACTTGAGTACTACGCACGCGAACAACTTTCTCCTACCATTCCCTCCAATCTCAAGGAACTTGTGGAAGAACTGGAAGCGGCACGACAAGAAACCAATGAAGCAAAACAGGAGGAACTACTACACAAAGTCCGCACATTCATTGTCGCTGCAAAGCTCAAAGAACAGTATGCAGCAGAACGTACAGCACAAGAACAGCCGTCACCCAGAATACCCAGTCAGCCAGCAGAGCAACCAGCAGTAACACTACCACCACGGGAAGAAGTTATCCCCCTTGTACCTACGGAGCTTTATCTTGAAATTTCGCGGCCAATCCAAAAGGGAATTACCAGAACAATCGCATCTCTCCCCGCTCAGGCGGTACGAGGTGCACTATCTTTGGGCCAAGAAGCGCTGGGTAGGAAAGAACCGAGTACTGTTAATGCACTCGCGTTTGCACAATTAGGAGTCACTGCTGTCTCCTTCCAACAAACAGCTGACGAGTTCCAACGACAAAATCCCTATGCTGAAAAAAGTGTAGTCAGTGCACTCCTCGCGCAAGCGCATGCACTTTCCCAATTTGAGCGAGGACATCGACTTTATATGTCTTTAACCCGTACCATTCATCCACCGAATACACTCCATCTTGCCCTCTCCCCCTCCCTTCCACAACGGGTGAGAGAAGAAAGAGAAGAAAAAACACCCAAGAGACAAACGCTGCGGATAGTCATTGACAGAGTAACGCAGCAGGTGAATACTGTCGAACGCATTCGGCTGACTGCGGCTCCTGCACCACTTCCCTCTCTCCCAGCGATTCCCGCGGGTGTTCAGCAAGCAGTATCTGTTCGCAAAAACATTATCTCGCAAGCAAGTATTTGGGCACGAAAATTCCCCTTCTATGTGGGACGAACCTTGTTCCCCCAGGTCGGGAAAGCCACAATGCAAGCGGCAGTTGGTCCAGGGCAACAACTTGTGGTTGGAGGACTGCGTGGAGGGTTTGAAGCTTTAGGAGGTGTTGGACGCGGCACTTTTGGTTTTTTAGGAAGACTCGCTGGAGTAGGAGGGGTTGGCGGTGGAACTACTGCGGTTGGAGGAGCAGTAGCGGGGGGAGTGGGAATCCCAGGAGGTACCGCTGTCGCATTGGTTGCAGTTGCTGCAATACTTGTAATAGGAGCTCTTGCCTTCTTCAATACCTCTATAAGTCACCAGGGTGCGTACCTTGAACAAGGTGGACTCGGTTTAGCCGAACAAAATTCTCGATTTATTAATGTTGAAAAAACTGCCACACCAACGGTCCTTTCAAGTACCGATCTCCCAGGGGAGGTTTCCTTTGAAGTGAAAGTAACCGCAACCGAGCAAAAACTCACTACTATCATAGTAACCAATCAAACTACCCATTTATCCAGCGGTGGATCCCGAGGGTTGGATGTAACACTACCTTCTTATCCGAAGGAGCTTCAGCCCGGCGAGTCGTTCACGTTCACCTATACTATTCAGGTAACTGCCGACTTTATCGATAGCATCCTCTCCGACATTGTTACCGTCACTGCCGATGTTCCCGATATGAACATCACTGGTGAAGAGAGCCGTGCTGCCGCATCAGTTACTATTGGTACCCCATCTACATTCTGCTTTGCCTTTGATGGACCATGGACAGATGAGGAGAGAGGAATGGAGACCGAAGCCATCTTTAATCTTGCACGCGCTCCTACATTTATTAAAGCACTCTGTGGAGAAAGTAACGAGCGGACAATCCATTTGGTACGGAGAAGGGAAGATACAGGGTATGGAGGAATGTTCCAACGACCATCAACAATTACCATTTACAATCGAGGGCTACTCTGGTCAGTGAATGCAACCTATACCCTCGCGCATGAGGGAGGACACGCGTATGTGAGTAGATTTGGAGGAGTTTACAGACAGTTTATTGATTCAGGAGTAGCTCAACAAGAAGGGTTTATTAAGAGCTATCCGCTTGACAAATCCACTGATGAAGATTTTGCTGAGATGATAGGGATCTACCCCGTGTGGAGGAATCTCTCATTTCGTGGATGTGGTGGCTGTTTTATTACCTACCCCAGCGAATATCCTCTCCACTACCAATTTGCACGCACCAATATTTTTGGTGGAGTAGAATATTAACATGGGAGTTATTACCTCCTTTTTCAAGAAACACTGGCTTTTTATTGTTCTTGCTGCCCTCGCGTTTGCACTACTCGGCATTTTCCTTTTTGCGCAAGAAAGAGGTGGAGAAGTCGCCCCCTCTCCCACTCCTATCTCTCAATCTCCTTTATGGAATGGAATTACCCCCGGTCAAACCTCACAAGAAGAGGTGACACAGAAACTCGGCCAACCAACACAAACAAGAACAGAAAATTCCTCTACTGTGTTTCTCTATCCATCAGAAAGCAAAATACGCAACAATGAGGTATTTTTTACCGGAACAACAGCCTCATTGATTAAAGAACAGGTAACAAGTAGTGGGGTGACACTCTCGTCATACCTTGATACGTACGGTGCGCCCGACGCCCTCTTGTATGGCCCACACGCCACCGCAGGGTTTACGCTCCATGTGTTTTCTTCCCGCGGCGTGGCCGCCCTTGCAAATCCCACCGACGGAACAGTACTTGAGGTGTGGTATTTCACTCCAATGGGTTTTGAACAATTCCAGGAGCTTTGGGGGCAAGGATTCTCAACCTCATATCCCCAAAAATTCTAGTCACTTGTTTTCAACTGCGTATAGGCATGATGAGATGAAGAAAGCTTTCGTCCTTAGGGTCAACAAACACACCAGGTGAGGTGGGACTGACAAAACGAAACTGCACCTCCTCTCCTTCTACTGCCGCAATAAATTCGTTAATAAACCTCCAATTAAATGAAATACTTATTTCTTCTCCTTCGACTTTACCTGATAATGTGGTTATTTGTGTACCTGTCTGAGCGTCTTCGGATGTAAGCGTACATTCCCGAGCGTTAAATTGAAACTTAACAATAAAATCTTTTGCAAAAATTGAAGAAAGACGAAGCGCTCGCTGTAATTCTTCTTTTTCAAGAAGTACAGTTGTACTCCAAGAAGAGGGGATGATTTTCTCAAAGTCTGGAAATTCGCCTTCAAGTAACTTTACTGCAACCACTACATCGTCACTTCCAAATAAAACCTGATTTTCCTCTTCTTGAAGCGCAAGAGAAATAAGTTTCGTATTGGTAAAAATTTTTGGAACTTCAGCAATAATCCGCGCGGGGATAAGTATTTTATTAGTAGAGAGTGGGGTTGAAGTTTTAATTATTTTTCGAGAGAGTCGCACCCCGTCTGTCGCGACTACCATTATTCCCTCTTCTCTTGGAAGAAATAACAACCCTGTGAATACTGGTTTTGTCTCATCACCCCCTGCAGCCCACACCACCTGTTGTGTTATTTTAGTAAATAATTCGTTCTCGAGGGTATTGTGTTGTTTTGGGAGTGTATAGAGTATATTAGGAAATTCATTCGCAGGAGTAGTAGGAATGGTAATTAAAGAACCGGCGCAAGTAATGGTAAGTATTCCATTATTTTCTTCTATATCAATTTTTCCCGCTGGTAAGTTTCCTATTACTTCAAGAAGTGTTCGCGCAGGTATAGTAATATTCCCTTCTTTTTCTATTTTTACTCCCATCCAATAATTTATTCCCGCTTCAAGATTAGTAGTACACAACCGCATTCTTCCTTTTTCTAGCGTCATAAGAATATGAGAAAGAATTGGAAGTTGAGGACGGGGGTTTATAAAACGATATACTGTATTTATCCCCCGTTCAAATTCTTCTTGTAATACTGAGAATTTCATAAATATTAATTGTTGTTGTTGTTGGTATTGTTGATATTTGGATAAGCGAGCGCAACCTACGCACATTTTTAGTTGTGGATAGGACGCCCACTCTATTGTGAATAATTATTGTTGATTAATAAATAAACTGTGGAGAATAAATATATATTATCCCCACAATTGTTTTTTAATCCCCAAAACATGTTGTTCAACTTCACTTGATTTTGGCAACAGTGAGTTTATTTTTTCAACACCATAAAGAATGGTTGTATGGTCTCTTCCCCCTAAAATTTTTCCTATTTCTTCCAATGGTAACTTAAGTTCTGTGCGAAGTAAATACATAAGAATTTGACGAGGAAGTGCGATTGTTTTTGTTCGTGTTGGGGAAACAATAGTTTTTTTAGGAATAGAAAAGTACATACACACGGTAGATACCACATTTTGAGGAGTAATCCGTACTACCCCATCCCCTTCTAGTAAAAAGGTTACCCCTTGTGTTGTTTTTCCTCTTACATTAAGTAGTTCTTTAATTAATGTATCAGTAATTGGTGTATTAGTAAGGACGGTGCGTGATTGTAAACGAGTTAAAAATCCCTCCAATTCTCTTGGCGAGAGAATATTCATGGCGACGAGTTGAATAGTATCCATACTAAGTGCAATTCCCTGCTCCTTTGCTTTGATAATGAAAATCGCACACCGTAATTCAAAATCAGGGGGTGCAATATCAACAATAAGTCCTGCTTCAAATCTGTTTTTGAGCCTGTCGGCGAGCTTTGGAATTTCGCGGGGTGGTCTGTCGCTTGTGACAATAATCTGGCCACCGGCTCGTTGAATTACATTAAAAGTGTGGAAAAATTCATCCTGTACGGTTGGTTTGCCGGCAATAAATTGGATATCGTCTATCACTAAAACATCAATATTTCTGTATCGTTTTTTAAATTCATTTGTGGTTTTGGTGCGAATTGCATCAATAATTCCTACCATAAACTCCTCTCCGGTTGCATAAAGAACTTTTATATCAGGTGAGGTTTTGAGTATTTCATGCCCAATGGCAGAGGCAAGATGGGTTTTTCCTACTCCTACTCCACCCCAAACAAAAAGAGGATTATAGGCTCTTCCGGAATTTTTCGCGACTGCTGCTGCTGCTGCCCAGGCAAGTTGATTGGAGGGAGATACCGCAAAGTTTGAGAAGGTAAATCCCGGAAGTAATCCTGTTTTTGTGAAACGGGAAGCAAGTTCTTTCTCGTCGTCTTCTTTATGATGAAATAAAGGAGAAAAATCTGGTGGTGAGGAGGAAGTGTGCGGTTTGGGTTTTACTATGAACACAACATCATTAACTTTTCCACTGATTTGCTGCAGTGAGTCTTGGATAATACCAAAATAGCGCCGCTCTAGGGTATCGCGCACATAGGGAGAGGGGCAGCCAATTTCAATAGCTTGACGCTCAGGTGTTATTTCCTTATTGCGTACGATAAACGTGTGCGCAAACCACGTAGAGAATGCCGCGGTCGAAACCGAGACGCGGATAACATCTAATACCTGTTTCCATAGCAATTCGTACTCTTTCATGGTGTTAGTTGCGGAGGCAGTATCCCCTCTTTTGTGCGAGGAGCAGTTGAAGGGGTAAACGTAGACTATTATCAACGAAGTTATCCACACTTAGTCAAGAAGAAAAAAAGGCGAAGGTAGTAAAGTTGATCAGTTAACTAGCGACTAGCTAATTAGGAATTGTTTTTAGAGAAAAACTTTTATATAATCTTAATTAACTAGTTGGCTGATTAGCTAGTTAACTTTATAATGCCAAAACGAACGTATCAACCACATAAGAGGCGTCGTGCGAGAACGCACGGGTTTAGGGTTCGGATGAAAACTAAATCCGGCAGGAATGTGTTGAAAAGGAGAAGAATAAAGGGAAGACATCAACTCACGGTATAATCTTCCTTCACGCACATGTTGCCTCCTACGAGCAGGTTGAGAGCGAAACAAGAATTTGCCCAAGTATTAGAGAGAGGGATGATAGTACAAACTCCCCTCTTCGGATTAGCATACCTTAAACAGGGTGATGATGCGCCCCGGTTTGGGTTTATTGTTTCCAATAAAATTTCAAAAAAAGCACATGAGCGAAATCGCGCAAAACGATTATTACGCGAGACGACACGGCGCGTGATTGAGAAGATAGAAAAGGGGACGCTAAGCGTGCTACTTGCAAAGAGAGCACTACTTCATGCATCATATGAAGAAGTTTACACACAACTAAACTTGGCGTTGCAGCGCGCAGGTGTGTTAAGGGAGAAGTAAAGGCATGAAGGATGAAGTATTAACTATTACGTATTTAGTAAAATTTTATAGAGGGTTAATTTCTCCTGTTATTAATTACCTAACTGGAACTGCCTGGGCTTGTCGATATAACCCCACATGCTCTGTTTATTTTGAGCAGGCAGTAAAGATGCATGGAATAAAGGGTGGGTGGTTGGGTATAAAACGGCTCTCTCGCTGCCATCCATGGAGAAACGGAGGATTTGATCCCGTGCCAAGCACACTGTCCACTTAATGGACTTGTGGTGAGCTTACCGAACCATGAACATCTGGGATACACTTTTCTTAAATCCACTCCTTAATGGACTTATCCTTTTCTATAAGGTAAGTGGTGATTTGGGTGTTGCGATTGTTTTGTTTACCGTTTTTATCCGGTTTCTGCTTATTCCCCTTACCCTCCCAAGTCTTCGCACAGCACAAAAAATGAGAGAACTTGCTCCATATCTTGAACGTCTTAAACAGCGACACAAGGATGATAAGACCAAACTTGCCCAGGCGCAAATGGAGTTATACAAGCAACACAATGTCAATCCTGCATCAGGATGTCTTCCGCAGATTATCCAGGTGGTTATTCTTATTGCACTTTTCCAAGTATTTTTTAAGACTTTAGCCGCTGATTCCCTGGTAGGTGTAAAGATAAATGAGTTTCTCTGGCCGTTATTACGCTTGCCCGAGGATGCAGTCATGAGTACCCGATTTTTGTATCTCGACCTCCTACGTCCTGATGTATTTCATCTTTCTTTCCTTCCTCTTCCCATCCCTGGTATTTTTCTTCTCCTCTCTGCTGTCGTTCAACTTCTCTCTTCAAAAATGATGATGCCCGAGGTAACAAAGGAAGCAAAAGTTGCCAAAAAGACCCCAGGCGCAGCTGATGACCTCGCCGTCTCCATGCAACAGTCGATGTTGTGGGTTTTCCCTCTTATGACGCTGGTCATTGGATTTCAATTTCCCTCAGGACTAGTTCTCTATTGGGTTGTCTTTTCTGCCTTCCAAATGGTGCAGCAATACTTAATGTCGGGATGGGGAGGGTTGACACCCCTTGCCCGTCGGATTGGTTTGGTGAAGTAAGATGCAAAGTTCATCTGATAATCTTGATAAAATGAAAGAGGTTTTAGAGGAGATTTTAAGACTCGTGGATGTAAAAGGGACGGTACGAGGGGAAATGGATACGGAAGGGGTTGTGCATTTGAATGTTTCGACTGAAATCCCGGCCCTCCTCATAGGACATCATGGGAGAACGCTGGCGGCGCTTCAAACCGTACTTTCCGTGATTGCGTACAAAAAGTATGGTGAAAGAGTGCGCCTGGTAGTAGATGTTGACGGATGGCGAGAGCGTCGCAATGAAGTGGTGACTGGCTTAGCACAGCAAGCGGCGCAGAGTGCAAAAGAGACTGGTACTCCCCAGCCGATTTATAATCTCACCCCCTACGAGCGTCGCCTGGTTCACCTTGCACTCTCTGAGGATAGGCAGGTAATCACCGAGTCACAAGGAGAAGGAAGAGAGAGGTTTATTATCGTCAAACCAAAAGGCAACAAGTGAAACGCAACAAGTTTGTAAGAAACTTACACCTCAAACTTTTTTGGCTTCTTATACTTCTACTTCCCACACAGCTTGGTTTCCATTTTTGGCCTAGCTTTGCAACAATATTTGGAATTAGAGTCGATTATTTAGCACCGACAGTATATTTAACGGATATCTTGGTGGTTGGGGTAATCGTTACCTGGTGGTGGGAGAAGAGAAGAAATTTTCAATTTTCAATTTTCAATTTTCAATTGAGTTATTTGGTTATTGGCTTATTCGCTTATTTGTTATTTACCAGCATCTTTATTGCTCAAAATCAAGAATCGGCGCTTTATAAGTTAGCAAAGGTTGTTGAATTCTTTCTCCTAGGATTTTATGTTTATCATAATTGGAAATTGGTAATTGGTAATTGGAAGTTCCAAGCCGCACTGAGTGCGGCAGTCGTATATTCTTCTCTTGTTGCTTGGGGACAATTTATACTTGGGCGCACAATTGGCGGTCCATTTTGGTTTTTAGGAGAGCGGACATTCGACGCTAACACACCTGGAATTGCCCTTATTACTATTAATGGGCAAGATTTGCTTCGTCCTTACGCTACCTTCCCCCACCCTAATGTTTTGGCTGGGTTTTTGTTAGTAGCGCTTCTTTTACTGGTGAAAAAACAAAAAACCGTTCAACCGTTCAACCGTTTAACCATTCTACTGGGACTTTCAGCCTTCATCCTTACTTTCTCCCACTCTGCTTGGATTGCAGGAATAATTATTTTACTAATTTCTGGTATCAGTTACTTACGTAATAAGATTAATAGTTTAGTAAAATTAATTCTTGCGGTTGTTACTATCGTAAGCTTAACCTTGCCATCACTGAACACTCCAACTCATGCTCCGACTGAAATCACCCAACGTATGATTTTAGCATCTGCTAGTTGGGAAATGTTCAAGGATTTTCCTCTCACTGGCGTGGGGTTAAATAACTTTATTGTTCGGCTTCCTGAATATGGGAGCCAGCCCAGTGTTTCATGGTTACTACAACCCGTTCATAACATTTTTCTTCTTATCTTAGCTGAAACAGGAATACCGGGTTTTCTTGCGTTTTTATATTTGGTGATTAAAGTCTTTAAAAATTCATTAGAAATTAGAAATTTGAAATTAGAAATTACACTCCTTGTTATTTTAATAACAGGAGTGTTCGATCACTACTGGCTCACACTCCAGCAAACGCAGCTCCTCTTCTCCGCTTTGCTCGGACTCGCGTTAGGGAGAGCACGCTCTTAGAAATTTCTGTTACAATTAAAACCAATGTTTGGTCTCGTTGCAAAAAATACGGTTGCCCAAGTGGGTGCCAGAGTGTTCTTTATCCTCTTTTCTCTAGTTCTCGTTCGCCTTCTTACTACCTTTTTGGGAAGGGATGGGTATGGAGTATATGGATTTATTACTGCAATCGTGCTCATGGCGGGTACTGTTGCCGATTGGGGAACCGCCATCATTACAACAAGAGAAGCATCTACCCATGAAGACAAGCAAAAACGTATGTTTGGTACCGCACTCACAGTTCGACTTCTATTATCACTGTGCGCATTGGTGCTGGTAGGAGTAGTAGTGCGTGTCTATCCCCCGTGGCGTGAATTTATTATCCCTATGACCATTGCGTCTTTTGTTCTTGTGTTTCTTTCAA
>ERZ1292632.2879-Hain-H43-01um-R2-2879-length-13846-cov-3_pt1 | contig 13846 bp, 20 predicted proteins | sample MGYA00564407_ERZ1292632 | MGnify/ENA primary metagenome ERZ1292632 (study PRJEB36523, sample SAMEA6512637) | groundwater metagenome | collected 2019-01-08 | study: AquaDiva: Metagenomics assemblies of 32 groundwater samples
TGCGTCCACCTGTTAATGCAGTTGCTCCAGCTCCCACTAATCCCGCTATTAATGAACCGTACAATAGCCCTTTTTTTTGTTCCGGTGTTTGTGACATTAAGTCTCTGTAGTCTGCCATTTTCTACCTCATTAACCTTCCTGCGAGCAGGCTTTGAAATTTTGGTTGTTGTTGGTACATAGCACTTGTAGGAACAAAAGGGACTGATCCTCCACCTATCCCAGGAGCACCAACTGAAGGCATTTGCTGGTCAGGTTTTCCAAGAATAGAACCCAAAACATTAGAAAGCCCACCCATGAGAGCCTGAAGCATCGCATCCTTGTCATAGCCTGCGCTAGTTGATGGTTTGGGGCTAGTCCCCTGTCCTTGTAATGAATTGGTGTTTATTATATTTTTTAAAGTTTCGTCATAATACGGAGTTGGATTTACTGCCATATCTATTTACCCCTTTCCATGCCACTGCCTGATTGACTTTGCATTAACCGACTCAAAGGCATAGAACCGCCCATCCCACCTCCACCACCAGGCTTATATGGTGATTGTATCATTACCGGATTTGGATTCCCCTGAAGAGGTGGTGCTTGTGCGTTTTGCTGTTGGTATCCTGGTTTTGCTAACTGTGAACCAAGTATAGATGATCCACCAGCAATCAATGCGGATATAATCATTGGGTCTAGCATAATTACTTCCCCCTCGTATTTGTAGTTGTTGTATTAATTCCACCTGCTGGCATACCACTAAAAATATTTGACGCCATGCCGTATCTCTGCCATGGCTCCATCTGGCTAAATTCAAATGCTTGCAACATTTCATTTAATCCCTGTTGTTCCATGGCTTGCTTTTCCTCTCCTATTCCAGCCAATACGCCGATATCTTTGTATTCTTCATTAGCCATTGTCGGTGCGAATTGCATTGCTCCAAACTGCCGTCCTCTTTCATTTTCTCTTGTTCTTGCGAGTAACTCGGCTATACCTGTCTCAGCTCCATACTGCCGTCCTCTTTCGCTATCCAGTAAGCCTGAAATAGCCGCTTGTGCCGCTGCCTGTCGTTGTCGTTCCGGTTCATATATCTGTGCGCCCAACTCACCCATTGCTTGACCAGTTAATAAACTGTCTGCGGAACTACCAGACATGCCGGCGGATCGTGAAGAGGTGCTTAAACCTGGCAATGTTTTCTGTAGTAAATTGTTGAATTTGCTTTGCAGAAATGGATTTTTTTCGGGATCAAGATAATCTCCACTTGCTGCTGCGGTAAACATACTTGTATCAGGCTTTCGCCCTGCAAGAGTAGCGTCCAATGTAGACGTATCAGGTTTTTCGTTTAAATACTTTCCTGACATAATATCAGCAAATTGCCCGCCAGCTAAATTATTATATGCGGAGCCTTCAACAGCTCTTTTAGTTCCCCAATTTTGAGCCGCTGTTTGCTCAGGAGTAAACCCAGCAGTTCTTTTACCAGGATACCATTTCAATGGTTGATCAAGGAGACCACCTTGCCATGATCCGTTACCAGCTCCATAATCCATGGTAGGACCTGGTTCTCCGTTACCAGCTCCATAATCCATGGTAGGACCTGGTTCTCCCCACACAGAATTATCATACCCTCCCCCAGGAGTAGACCCACTAGTACCTCCATTAGGCACCCATTTTCCGCCTATTCCTTGCCCTATTCTTTCCATATATGGACGCATCCATTCAGGTGGGGCTGAAGTTGCGGTACTTGTACCACCACCTCTACCACCCAAGAGGCATTCTGCTACTTTACCTGAATACTCATAGCTATCTTCTTCTATTATATTGCCATTAAAATCAATTACTATTTTTTTGTATATCTTCATTTAATATCCTTCACAAATTCAGTGTAGGTAATTCTCCAGCCGAGTTTGGAGATTTTTCTCGCGTAAGGTTTTTCTCGATCAGTATAGAATTTCAAAGCTGAACAATTTGATTTACGCGCAAATTCTTCTAAAACCTTCATGCCTTCTGTCCACGCATCATGATCACCTTCTATTTTAATGTATCCATGAACAACCCATAAGTATCTTTTGCCTAAAGAATTCTCACTAAATTTTGTAGTAGAAAACCCATTATATTCGCCATCGACAAACCCAATCCACATCAATAGCTTTCCGCTTAATATTTCATTAAGTAAAGTATTAAAGTCCATCTCGTCATCTGTATGTAGTGCTATCTTTTCAAGACCTTCAGTGAAGATAGACCAGTTTTTCAGGACTGCCTGGGTATCCCATAGCGGCACAAATTTATATTTCTTTTCTATTAAATTGCTATCCAATTAAAACCCATAAGCTAGTTGTTGAATCCCACCGATACAATCCCTTGCCTGTAGCGTTTGGATTCCAGTCAGTGCCATTCGCATAAGCCGGCATCCCATCAAGTTTATCAGCGGGAGCAATTTTCCCTAAATCGGAATTAGCAAAGGGGTCTATCCTTTGCAGAATCTCTATCATTTCATTTATAATTAACGCTTGCTCTGCAAAACTTAATAGTCCTGGTGTTAATGGTATCTTTTTCATAGTAAATATATGCCGTTCATTATTCTGCCAACATAAGCACCAGCAGACCCTGGTACGCCATTATTTATTTGATACTGTAACATTGTTGAGTTATTTATTCGCAAATCACCATTTAGAACTACTCCTTTCATTAATATCGCTGTTAACCCACCTGCGGAGAAAGTCTTCAAATACACCTGAAAAGACATACAATAACTAGCTGTTGTTATTCCTACATACCCATTGTATAAATAATTTGCTGGTGTTGTTGCTGTTGCGAAATCGTAAATATCATTCCATACGCTATTACCATTAACTGACCCCGATAAAGAGATGGTGTTCCCGCTAATTCCATGACTTATTATTTCATGCCATGTTGTGCCGCCATTGCCTATTAATTTTATTGTTTGCCCCGGTTGCAAACTGGTAACTATTGATGTATCACCTGCATAGGCAGCTAGTGTTATTATGCCAGTGCCGACATTGATAAAAGTATATTCTTTGGTTACAGTGGCACTACTCACTGCTGATTGCTGTGGTAACGTTAGCGTAAAATTACTAGAGCCAGTACAGGTAATTGTCTTGTCAGAAGATAAAACTGTATATGCTGAAGTTTTTGCAATGGTAGCTTCATTATTTTTTAATGCTGTTTTAATCTCTCTTACAGCATCGTTTAATTCCGGCGGATAGGATGCTCCTTCAACTGGAGTCGTGACATCTAAATCTTTTATGGTAGTACCTGTGTATATTGCCATTATTTTTTCCCGGTGGTTGTTATTTCAGTTTCTATTGTATTCCCAATAGAGATATAACTTAGAACTTTTATTCTTAGTGCCAATCTTTTATTTGTAGTCCTCAAATCAACTGATCCGTCAGTTTTCACATTAACTGTACTTGCTGCCGTTTGCCCCGCAGCGGCTGAATTTCTATGTAAAACATTTACAGTACTACTACCTATTAATGTGTCAATAGGTAAATAAGCTTTATTGATTTGTAACATAAGCGGTGATTCAAAATACTCACCTGTTTCAATTTCTGCTTCTAATGAAGCACCTGAAAAGGTTTTGATCTTTGAATCTGTGTCAACAGCTGCTGGCAGGATATTTTTACCCAACCAATAATCACTATCAATGGGAATGGCTATTGAGTCAAGGTCTGTAGAAGCTAAATCCTCAATCAAAATGCCCCCTGACACGCTAACAATCAAACACTGAACAGATAAATCTGCATGGCTCCATCTATCTTCTTGGTAGTTATAGAAAACTAATTTATCAGGCGTGCCATTAGAGGTCAGGGATGGATAAGACCATATAATAGTTTTATTTTTTTTGTCATGAAGGGTAGATATTCTATTGATATAAGTAGGGTTTATATCGCTTAGAATGGTATTTCTTACTTTTTCCCCTATGGGTTTCATTGTAGTGCCATCAAATAAATAGATGTCGTCTTTACCCCAAAACAAAATAAAGTCTCTTACAGATATAAAGCTTTGTGGATAAAAACAACCGATGTTTTTATAGGCATTTATTTTAAATGAAAAAGTATATACGCCACCCACATAATACCCAATAGTTATGCCGTTTTCTGTGGCAATTATAAAATTATCACCAATACTGCCGATGCCTGTTATGCCGCCTAACATTTCAGCGAATTCTTTTTCGCCTGCGCCAGTCAATAAAGAGGCTGTCCAATCCTCCAAACTATCTCTTGCAGACCACTTTACTTTCTTTGGTTTATTGGTTCCACTTTCATTTAAGCCAGCCAATATTAGATGTCCATTATTTAATAGACAATACTTAGCTATAGGTGGAGTACCGCCAAGCGCAACAAAATTCGCAGTGGTGAATCCTTTCAGAACCTGCACAACATCAACAAAATTAGTGGCAATTAACCATGTCCCATATTCAGTAAAATTCCAATATGAACCATCATAATTTGATGCTGTCCTTGTTACGTCTGTCAAGGCAGATGAAGAGTATCTGTATAATTTTGTTGTTGTCCCTAAAAAATTATAATACAAACCATCAATATCCTGAACGACATAACCATTTAAAGCGGTCCCTGTTACAGCGGTTGCATTAAATGTAAGTAATCCCTGTAAAGGTTTATATTTTTTATTTGTAGGGATAACATTTTTTGCAGTCTTTAACCCTCCTAATTTAGCTATTTCTTCTAAATTATAATCTGGCATCCAGCCTGCATTTATATTTATTGGAATTTTAGTCATAGCTTAACTTATTACAGAACCTCTTATCCCTTGTGAACTGCCAGCGAAAATTTCGTTTTTTTCAGCCCTTATCAACCCATTAAGTGCGTTCTTAAGTAAATTCCCCCACAACGTAATCCTTGCATCATTTTTCATGTATGGTTCAGCCTGTAACAAGGCAGCGTAAAGTAATATTTCCCATGCGTTATCTGTCCACCAGTTAGTATTTGAATCTGCACTTAACAGAGTAAGGTAATTATAATATTCCAGGTAGTAAGTATAGTTACTGTCTGGTGTTGGTCTCAATATAAACCTACTATTTGCGTGGTCAGACGAAAACATTAATGGCTCGCCAATATCCGCGCTAAGGTCTGGGTATATGTTAATAGCAGTAGATTTTCCTTCTTGGTACAATTTATTACGACTTCCACTGTTATTAATTCTAAAATCTATTGTTGATTTATACCTTGTAGGGAATGCAAGGTATGGACTATCCGTAGTTAATGTTCCAGTGGCTTCAACTCTCATACAATTGAATCCACCTGAAATATTTTTTAATTCACCAACACCATCAATTGCATCACCACGTTCGATTTTTCGTTGCGCCATGATAATGAAATCAGGTATTTGAGCAGTCAGGTCATCCCTATTGAGATAACCCGCTACTTTATCTTTTAATTCCCCGAAGTTCATTTCTGTATAAATTCCTCTGACACTTCATAATGCGCAAATAACGACTTCACGTAATCTGCCTGGTGCGCAGGAATTTCAAAATAACTTTTCCCTTTGTCTTTCTTGACAGGTTCTCCGCATAGCGAAGTCCTATCGTCTTCCGTTACTTTAAAAACCCTTACTTTTACATCGCTTAATATTTTTTCGGATATAGTTCTTGCCATTTTTCCCCCTCTATAGCTTTTTTCTTGTTGTTTTATATTCCTGCCCGAATTGCTCAAGCCATACACGCATCGCTTGAGCATCACCGGCAATCCCCATTTGTTCAAGTTCTAACCATACCACTTCCGGTATTCTAGCCACATGCTTCATCGTTTTGTCTTTATTCCAATTTTCATCAGAATGGTCACGATCTACAGCGTTTGCGTTAAGAATATCTGAACATTCCTGACCATGCCGAAACACGGTCTTGTCCCCAGTGTTTTCGATATCTAGTAATGTTACATCGTTCGTCATCATATCTGATGTGTCATTTTTGCAACTACTTTTACTGTTAGTGTTCCTGTTCCAGTCTTGGAATTTAAATTCGCCCTTACATATATATACGCCTTATTCTCTATGTGTCGAACAGCCTGAACAATAGACGTAGATGTGTCTATAACCGCCCATGTTGAGCCGTCCCTTGATCCTTCCAGTGTGACATTTAACGCAGAAAACCCCGCGGGAGTTATTTCCCATCCCCATTTTTCTGCTTCCCAGTTAAGATTATTTGAGCTCCCAGCACCAATTGCCGAAACTGCACTCAATAATGTTAATTCTTTTCCTAAGTACGTTCTGCTTATATCACCACTTACTAATGTAATTGTTCCGCTTGTCCATGCCATGACTACTTTTTCCTTTCTATTACTAGAAATTTAAGCCGGAAATTTCCTGTTTCCGGCTATTTATGTTAAACAAATTAACTGGTTGTTAGATTTGTAATTCTTCCTGATGCCGTTTCCGCAGAAGCTTCAAGAGTATGTTCTACTGTTATGTCATAGATTTCACTATCTCCTGTTTTTGCTAATGGTCTTCGCGAAGAAGGTCTCAATGTAGCTTTTTTCCAATAATCCATATCAAGAACGACTAAAACATCTGTAGGCATGTTCCGGTGTGACTTGAATGCAATTATTGAAAAGTCACCCTCGTACACGTCAACCACCGCTTCAAGTTTTTTATCCTCGATAATACTCCTATAATTGCCCGAAGTTATTAAAGCTGAAATTTGACGTTTCTGAAATGGACCGCAATACGCTATTTTAGGGTTCCCACCTGAAACGAAAATATTTTGCAATACTCCATCCAAAATTACCTTCGTTATTGCTCTTGCTGTACCACCAGTAACAGTTCCATAAGCATTTAATGTCGCGTCAGCAGCTTTGTCTAAATTGGTTATTATCCAATTTAAGGCACCTCTCATTTGTCTAGCAACTGAAGCACTGCCATCCGCCCTAACACCTCTTAGGAAAGCATATTCAATGTCTTTTGTCAGTTCCTTGGAAGACTTAGCAGACTGGTAGCTAAGTGATGTTACTTTACCGGCAGCTACTACTTTCTCTGTCGTATCGGACAGCCTAAAAGTCTTGGACTGAATTTGCATTATGTTATACAACCGTGTCGCTGCAGATACGGCAGAAGCTGTTCTGTCGTCACCTTCTATCTGTGCGTTACTTCCAGCGGCTGCAAGTACATCTGTTAAAAATTCGTGCTTAATATGTTTTGGCTTTTCAGGTGAATTGCTACATGCCCTGTAAAACGGGTTGTCTATAGGACTAATATTCGTCACAACATCTGATAAGTCCTCTCTTATTCCAACTGCTTCGTATGTTTTAAATGTATTGCTTGGTACTGACATAATGCTCTCCTATGCTTTTCTTGTTTTTTGTTCAATATATGCGCCCCAGTCTTCAATCTTACCGGAATTCATAGCCTTTTTAATGTCACTCCCTTTATTGGGATTGACTTCAACGCTTGTCCCCGCCCTCCCTAATGAAGGTGGTGCTATTGGTTTTACTGCTTTCGTTTCTGCTGTTTTGCCAGCATTAAATTTCTGGTACAGCTTATTAATACCAACTGTTATTTTCCCTGCTAATCCTCCATGCTGGTGGTTCGTCAGGTAAGCTATATCATTAACGGTTAATCCCATTTCCTGAATAGCGAAATTCGTCAATTCCTGTGCTTTTTTGTCGTTAAAATCAGGGATAGCGTTTCTGACAAAAGAATCATTTTCCTTGACGATATTATCAGCCATTTGGCTGTTTTTTCGTGATTCTATTTCGAAGATTTCTAAATCTCCTTTTAGTTTCTGGAGTTTTAAAGTTTCTTCTGAAAAAGGATCTTCGGACGCTTTCTGAAAAATGGCTTCATTTAATTGCCGTCTAACCCCTGAAGGGTCACGTTCAAAAGCCTCGAAAATGTTTTTCGGCTCAGACATCTTCGCTTCGTATTGCCTACGAGTTTCAGCAGTCTCTTGAAGCTTCTTGGTGTAATGTGAGTCAAAACTACGTTGGATTAACTTTTGTGATGGAGTTAATCTTTTGGAGTCTAACGTCCCATTGCTTTCAAGAATCTCAAATGCTTCCTCATCGGTATACGGTTGTTGTTTGATGATTTCTGATCCCACTGGTTTTGGCTGTGATGCCGTAGCACTTGCCTCATCAATGTGTTTGTTATCATCGTCCGACAGAAGGTCTTGTGTCATGTCAGAAACTTCCGCTTCTTCCACTACTACATCTTCTGTTGTTACATCTTCATCACTCATTTACATCTCCTTTGTTGTTGGGGTAGTACTCCCAATTATTGTTCTTCTTTTTCTTCCCAAAAAGCCGCACTCACATAAGCAATAAATTTTTTATCTATCTTTTCTAACATTTTCCGCATATGAAAAATTTGCTCCCTTGTTTCGGTGTCATCAATTACGGAATTGATCCATAAATGGTTTAATTCTGTATGGATTTTTAAAATAATTTCCTTATACAGAGGGTTGTCGAGCATTGCCTTTGCAAGAATGCTTTTCTCGCCCATCGTAGAATTAGAAGGCTCTGCAAATTCTTTTTCTTCTTTTTTTTCTTCTTTTTTGTTGTCAAACCATTTAAGCAAAATATTGCCCTCCATCTATAGCCGAACCTCTGTGCTGCTGTGCATTCATAGGTTGCTGTGGTTGCATCGGCATATTTTGACCTGGTAATGTTCCGCCGCCAGCCCCTTGCGGTTGTATCCCTGAAGAAGCTATAGCTTTTTGGACTACTGCCATTATCTGTGGATTTTGTGTCTGACCTGTCGCATGTGCAGCTTGCATGACTAATTGAATTAAAGCCTTAATATCTTCTATGTGTTCAGGATTTGTCACAAAATCAGAAGTGTTTCTGTAACCCATCGCACGCAATAATTCCTTCATGGTGTGGTATACATTTTGAGCTGTAACGACTCCAAGTCCTGACGAAAACATTTGTGAGTAAAGACCTAATATTTGTTGTAATTGTGACACTTGTTGGGATTTATCACCAGTTCCTAACCCAACCTTTACTTCAATATCAAACTTCCCATTTATATTATCGGGCGATATTTCTATCCACTGGTTAAGGTTTCTAACCATTGTTTTTTTCTGTAAGAACTTTAAATTTAAATCTATAACATCATTTATTAGCGGAGAAATTACCGTTTCTGCTATAAGCCTAGCCAACAATTGTATCCGTTGCCCAGCTTGAGATATTTGTTGATTTTGCCCCCTGGCTGTTTCATTTAATATGTTGGAGTTAACGCCCTGAAAACTTCTTGGCACACCGCTATGATAATCTTTCTGTTCGTTTAACAATTCCAGGTAACTAAAAACTTCAGGTGGTAGTGGTGCTTTTATCTCAGGAGCTACAACGGTATTTGGATCACCAATACACCTTATTGCTGAATTCGTTGGCGTATTGCTATAGTAGTCTTCCATGTCTACTATTCTTTCAGAGTCTACAAAATATCTCCTGAAATTAGACAAATACATATTGTCATGTACCTGTCTCGTTATGGCGGTTCGCTGTCGCATGATACCTTTTAATAAATCATAAAAACTCAGCCCAATGATTCGATGTGACATCCTTATCGGCGTAAAAACATGAAAAGGCGGTTTGCCGTACTTATTTTTTACATCTAAAAAAACTTTGTCTCCTGACAAAACCGTAAGCCATGGCTCACTATTTTCTTCGTTTATGTAATAACACTCATAAACATAGAATTCTTTCTTTTCTTTGTCGTAAGAAAAGTTGGTATTAAGATCACTGAATCTTTCATCTGTTACAATATTTCCTTCTTTATCTTCATCAGCAGCGAGTATTAATTTTTGTGTTTCTTCTTTTCCATACTTCCGTATTAATTCGCCCTTGCTGTACTTACAGCGATGATACACGAAAGTTTCAGATATTTCTCGTGCTGTAACCTCAAACCCAACGTCTTCAGGAGGCACTACTTCTATTAATGGGAATTCATCTTCAGTTATGTATTGTGTTTTAATGTTGTATTGAATTACGGCAGGTATAGTCGTTTGTGTAGCGGTATCAATTTTTTCGGCTTCAACTTCAATTGATTCAACAGATAAAATTTTACATTTTGGGTCATTTTGTTTAGCTTGAAGCTCAAGATCAGTTAAGCCATCATAATCTCTATCTATAGTCTTTGTATTTTTAAACCATTGATATTTGATTATTCCAGTGCCAAGCACCATGCCATCTGTAAAAAAATCATGAACAATCTTAAACCATTGGTTTTTCTGCTTAAGCTGTTTGTTTACTAATAATTCAAGGTTTTTTACAGGTTCAACGTCTTCAGGAGTTTCGGGCTGAAATGATACAATATCTTCGCCACTGGTGAATATTTCCATTATTGATGGCTTGACCCATTCGATAACATCGAAAAGGTCGCTTGTTGTAGCTTGTGACCTATTCTTAACGGTAGGTACTATAGAAGGATCTGATTTGTAGAACTTTATTGCTTCAGCACGGGTTAAGTCCAGGTTGTCGCAGTTCTCCTTAAGGCTTTTTATTTGATTTAAACAATAACTTAAGGAGTCTTCTTGTGCCATGTCAAACAACCTATATTGAGTGGTGTAAGCCCTCAATTGGTTTGACAGACTTGTTTTTGTTACATCATTGTAATGATATTAATTTTTATATGCAAGTACAATCAATTAGGTAAAATCTATTTCATCCTTGTGAGTTTTTTTCACCATGACACATACGATTTTCCCGTTTTCTATTTTCAACTCAATCGCTCCGTAGATTTTTTTCACCAACTCTCTTTCAATAAAACTAAAAACAAAATTTTTATCCATTGCCATTATACTATTGCCCTCAGTTCAGGTTGTTCATAGGTCTTTGCCCATGAATTTCTATTAGAAGATTTATTACTCGTGGCAAACATTCTAAAGGCGTCCGCACCATGACTAGCCCAATCATGCTTTGGGTTATCTTTAAAAATCCCCGCCTTAGAATCATAATCCCTACAATATGCAGACAGACATTCAATCCCTCTTTGGCATTTGTCTTTATCGAACCAACATTTATTTAAAATGGTTCTTACTGCATTTATACCATCAGCTACTGGAAGCCTATTCACTACATGAACAGGTCTAATGCCCAACAGTTCGATCATCTCAACTCTAGTCTTGCCAGTCCCCAATTCTCTAACCTTTGCATCATGTGGCAGGTAATGCCCACTATAGACATATGGTTTATCTTTTAATACTTTAGCGTAATGGCTAATATCTTGTCCTGTTTTTTCATAATAGTCAATAAATCTATATTCTTTGCCATATTGTTGCATAAACCAAATTGACATGTAATCACTAATTCCTAAATCCCAAAACGTAGATACATTTAACATTTTTTCATATGGAAGATTTATTATTCTTTTTTCTTCTCGTGCTTTTTTTAGATTTTCTGAATAATAACTGCCACTCATAAACTGTTCAAAAGAACAATAATATTCTTGTTGTATCAGTTCTTCCGGCATCCCGTCATCACGCTCTTTCTGTATATCTTCAGCTGAAATCGCTTTTGTATCTTCAACGCTTAGTACTTCTGCGAACCATTCAACATTCTTGGTTGCCATCTTATATAATTCATAGGCATGGTTCATTCCACGAGGTGTGAAATTAAAGATAGCCCAACCACCATTTTCTCTTAATATAGGGCTTAACAGCCGCCATGCGTTAGGGTCTTGCAATGAAAACTCACTAAATACACAACCTATGGGATTCGTTCCCACGATACAGTCTGTCTTGTCAGTTCCTACTATTTGAATGATACTGCCATTCTTTAGTAGTATCTGCATCTCGGTTTCATTTTTCTTTGCCAGGCATTCTTTCGGAATGTGACCAAGAAACGCAAACCCGCTCTTATCCATACCATCCCACAAAACCTTCTTACCCTGAGCGTATGTAGGGAACAGATAATAATATAAACCAACTTTCTTATTGGCTTCATTTATCATCAAATTCCACATAGTCTTTTCCTTACCAGCTCTTCTATGCCATATCGTTATCCCGCGTTTGAACTGCCCACTAGCTATGGCATTGAAGATGTTTATCTGGTAAGGACGTGGATTAAACATAAAAGGCAATTGAATCTTTATTTTAGCCACACACCCCCATTCTGTTTTTAATATTTATTGCCAGTTTTTTTTCAGAAATCAATTGCCCATTATTGAGGCGCATATTTATTTCCAGTTGTTACACCTCCACCATATACCGGCACTACGAACCCCGCCGAACCATCCGCAGTTCCTTGTACTACTACAAAAATATTCAGGTTGTTAAGCACGGAATCAGAACCTACTATTTCAAGGGTACCTGTACTATTCCCTGTTGAAGTAGTATCCGTTATTGCAGTAGCAAGTGACATTGACCAGTTCATACCAGCCCCTATTGTCGGAGTAGTCGACCCTACAACAGTACCGCTTGCATTACGCGCTATAAGAGTAAAGTCACCACTTGCTTGAGTCTGGTCTACATTGGAAAACAAAAGCCAGGTATCAAAAGCAGATGACTCATTATACCAAGGAGCATACACTGAATCAGCTTTTGCCTTTGCAACACCAAACAACAAGCAGACCAATACCGCAAACAATATTCTTTTCATCTCAATACTCCTCATTTAAATATTTAACCTCAACGTATAATTTCTTTAAAAAAATTATACACAAATAAACATAACTCGTAATTAATATATACAAATCTAACGTGGGAATCAATACGTACAGATTCCCCGGCTAACTGTCATGTACTTTTTCCTATTCTAAAGGCTATATACTCAAACCCTTTCTCAACATCAACTTTTTTTATATACCATTCATAAATACGATTATCATTAAACTTATATTTAATAGCCAAACAATCCTGGAAACATTTTATTAAATTGTCACCATCACTATTTTTAGATGATACACCAAATTCATACTTAACAGATAATTTCCCTGATGGCAATATTACGTCAGGCAACATCCTATCCACTTCAGACTTAAACCATTTTAATTCCTTGGTAGCAAACCTTCGTCCTCTATAGGCATGGTTTAAAGAAATCGGCTTCATCTCAATAAAATCCATTCCTCGTATCTTATTTTTAGAAACACTGTATTGCGGAGATTGGCAAGTAAAACTACCAGTCATCTAATATGCCTAAAACGTTCTTCTGCTATTACAGCGTCTAGGCATAAACACATAGCATGCTTATACTCATGACGCTTATATAGATCATGTGCGGCTATAAGCAATTCATCAGCCGTTCTTTTCTTTACCGGCTCAGCATGTACGCCCATAGGCGTACCACTGCTCAATCTCTCCATACCGCATTTACATAACGATGTTTCTTTCTCACAAATAGAACAATAATAATGAAATTCTTTTTCATGTCATAAAATCATGTTTCATTCTCCATGTGATTATATATTGACATATTACCACTACTTATATATACTATCAAACTATATATACCACGTCCTATTTTAGTTGGACTGCGGGTTGAAATCGAAATCTACCCCCAACAGATAGGGAACGTGTAAAAGATAGAGAAATATCTTTTATGAGTAGGTAGGCAACCCATATTATCTACTTAGGGCTAAACGGGCATCCCCGGAGCAGGCGTTAGCTTGAGGCTACACACAATAACGCAAATCATCACTACCCAGATTAGTCGAACATACAAAATGGCAGGTGGTGTGAGATATAATAATAGCGTCAGAAACGCTCCCCTATTATTTGTGTTTCACTCAAAGCGTTTTCTATTACTGATATTTTTGTTCCCTACTGACTTCCCTACGCCCACCACGTTTTCAATACGTTACGCTCGCAGTCAAAATGCCAGCAGCAAACCAATATATACCCTTCCGAATATCCCCATCACTCAAATAAATAATACCAGATAAAACATCCAATACAATT
>ERZ1292632.2880-Hain-H43-01um-R2-2880-length-13842-cov-6_pt1 | contig 13842 bp, 12 predicted proteins | sample MGYA00564407_ERZ1292632 | MGnify/ENA primary metagenome ERZ1292632 (study PRJEB36523, sample SAMEA6512637) | groundwater metagenome | collected 2019-01-08 | study: AquaDiva: Metagenomics assemblies of 32 groundwater samples
TGTTACACACTCTTTAAAGGATGGCTACCTCTAAGCCAACCTCCTATCTGTTAACGGCATTGAACTACCTTTTACACTTAGCATGAATTTAGGGACCTTAGATGATGGTCTGGGCTTTTTCCCTCGCGACCACGGAGCTTAGCCCCCGCAGTCTAACTACCGTGATTCGGCTCTCGGTATTCGGAGTTTGATTAATCAGTCGAGCTTTCGCCCTTTACTGATCATCCAGTGCTCTACCCCCAAGAGTTACACACGGCGCTAGTCGAAAAACTATTTCGGAGAGAACCAGCTATTACCAGATTCGATTAGCTTTTCACTCCTTACCTCAGCTCATCCGAGGGTGTTGAACAACCCACCGGTTCGGTCCTCCCTTCGCCTTTCGGCGAAGTTCAACCTGGCCAAGGCAAGCTCATCTGGCTTCGGGTCTATATTGCACTGCGGTGCAATTCCAAATTTCACAGGAATTTCCCGTGAAATTTAGAATTGCGGACGCGCTATTAACACTCGGTTTCCCTATGCCTCCACCCTTAACGGGCTTAGACGGGCAATGCAAAATAAGTCGTTGGATCATTCTTCAATAGGCACATTGTTGTCCGCGCCTCCGCCGAAGCGGAGACATTTGGACTTCAATTCCTTGTAGACAAATGGTTTCAGGTTCTATTTCAACGGCCTCACCGGCCTGCTTTTCACCTTTCCCTCACGGTACTTGTTCACTATCGATCATCAAAAGTATTTAGCCTTGGGAGATAGTACTCCCGAATTCCTCCGAAGCTGTTTGACCTCGGAGTACTTAAGAATAAAAACGAGAAGTTGATTAATTTTCGCCTACCGGACTATCACCGTCTTTGGTCTGCCTTTCCAGGCTTGTTCGGCTAATCAATCAATTTTTAACTTCTTTTTAGATATAAAGTTGCCCGCCACTATCGACGTCCAACTTTATACCTAAGATGTTCTTATCTTGTAACCCCCATACGCACCTCACTCTCGCTCAGTGCTTTAGAATCTAGAAATTAGAATTTAGAAAATAGAATAGGGAAGGGATTTTAAAAAAATTTTCCTCATTCTAGATTCTCCTTTCTACTTACTATTTTCTGCATCTCACGACAGTGAGATGCGAATAGGTTTGGGCTCTTCCCTTTTCGCTCGCCGCTACTTAGGGAATACTGTCCTCTATTTCACATATGCCATCAGATTTGAAAACGAAATAATGAGACGATTTCAAGGCACGACGACGAAGACGTGCTTTACGCACCTTGAGGAGGAGTAACGAAGAAATTGGCCATTATTTCGTTTCCCTCTCGGGCAGGCGAATCTTGACCAGCTTCTTTGTTTCTCGTCGCTCGTGTATCACAGCGGATACACTTCGCTCCTCGTGCCGCGAATCTGTCTCAAGATTCGCTCTGTCAAACTGATGGCATATGTGAAATAGAGGACGATTATTTTTCTTTCCTCCGCTTACTGAAATGTTTTACTTCAGCGGGTTCGCTCCGTGCTTCGCGTTAACAAAGCACAGTTCTGCAGGTTTACTGCAGAGGGTTCCCCCATTCGGAAATCCCCGGGTCACAGGTTGCTACGCACCTAACCGAGGCATATCGCTGCTACGCTGCGTCCTTCATCGCCTTTTGATGTCTAGGCATCCTCCATTTGCCCTTACGCCAACCATCCCAATACTGACTTTTATTTCTCATTAATTGTGGTTGCAATTAATGAACATCCCCACTCGCTAAGAATGCGTACTCAGCGTGGAGATTCTGATATTGACCCGCCAAAATTTCGTAAACGAAACTTAGGAAGGTGAATTTTCAAAATTCGTTCAGATCAATCATACCCATCAACCCCACACCATTTGGAGTGACGATTCACTTAAGATTTTTTTCTAGGAGTAAATCGCCTACGGCTTCGCTTCTTTACTTCTTTGCCTCTACCCCGAATGGTAAGGGGTTATTGTTTTGCTAAACTTAGCTTTTGCCTCGTTAAGCAAAACTAATAAAAAACCGCTCCAGCGAGCGGTCTAGGAAACGCCCAAAAAGGCGGTTCAGCCGCTGCGCTTAATCAGGTTTTCTAGGGTTATCATTACAGGAGTTAATTATAGGCATAGGAATAATCCTGTCAAGCCCCGGTACTAATTAAGGAATTTTAAACACCTATAATAGTGAATATACCCTTAACCCAACAACCAACCACTCACTTTTCTCAGCTTTCATAATATAAACCTTTCCTTAATTAGTACCGGGGTCAAGCCCGGATACTGCAACTTTGGTGGATAAACCAAAAACTCAGAAACCGAAGCTGGAGCACCGGGCAGGCCTGATATCTGTTGACACAGTACCACAAGCACGATTCTAGTATTCTCAATCTTTACTGGATGCTCAAATTAATAAATTATCACAGAGAGGGGGGTCTTATTATGTAAACAAATCCTGTCGCACTTGTGGTACTGGGTTGACAAAAGGCGGCTAGGACTTAGAATAACTTTTAGTGTTTTGCCGCCGTGGGCGAGTGGGTTCAAGCCACAGGGTTGTGGCCCCTGCGAATGCAGGTTCGAGTCCTGCCGGCGGTAAAAAATGAAAGGTAGATTCCGCCACTGTCGCCTAATTGGTAGGGCGTGAGACTGAAAATCTCATTGTTACAGGTTCAAATCCTGTTAGTGGCATTTCAAATTCAAGGCGGGCGTAGCTCAGTTGGTAGAGCAAATCTTTGGTAGGGATTTGGTCGTCGGTTCGATTCCGATCGCCCGCTTTTCACGAAATTCCCGGGGGTGTAACTCAATTGGCAGAGTGCTAGCCCGACACGCTAGAAGTGCTGGTTCAACTCCAGACGCCCCCAATTATCTCCTCGTTGTACACGGGGAGTTTTGTTTTTCAGCCGATGGCACAACCCCGCACCAATTTTGCGGGTATATAAGGGCGAAGCGCTTCGCCCTTGAGGGGTGGGCCTACACGGCCCGCGCGCTTCGCGAGTGTGTAAAAAATTTTCTACTAATGTCCTAGCAACCGAAACACAACAGCAAAATTGGTGCGGGGTTCAAGAATTTACATCCACTCAAACTTCGCTTCACTCGCTTTCGTGGGTAAATTCTAGAAAAATTAAAACCGCTTCCTCCTCATCCCAATACCGAATCGAGTGCTTGTGATTTTCTTTTAATCATTCATACCTCACATATGAAGATTGAAGCATTACACAAAGCGTTCGATTCGTTACGGGACAGGCAAGGAAACGGCTTTAACTTACAAACTATTATAACAAACTTTTACTGTTTGTGATACTCGGTGTGCTCTCTCAACTTATTGACTAAGCTGGCAGCATAATCGCGACCACCCAAACCAAAAGCCAAACCACCAGCGATAGCCAGCATCGCAATGAAACCAGTAATCAAAGTGTTAATAATATCTCTTGCGATATTCAACTGACTTAAGGCGGCAAAAAATCCGAAGATCACAACAGCCCACCAAGTGAGAGATCCTAAGAAATTAGCTGCGTGGAATCCAGCGCTTTTGACCGAAGCCCGAATAATAGTTCTCAAGAAGTTGCCAACAACCACCGCGGCCAACATAACCAAGACGGCGATGATTACGCTCGGAACATAGGCCAAGACGCTCGAGAGAAATCCCGAGAAGGCGTAGAGACCAAGCGCATCGGAAGCGGCCAGCAAGAAGGCAATTAATAAGAACCAATATACCAAACGAGCCAAGAAACCGGAGCCATTTAGCTTTAAACCAGCCCGTTCGAAGTAGGGGCCGAGGCCAATAGTGTGGAGAAACTTGTTAAGCTTGATGCTTTCAAGAATCTTCTCAACTAAAGTGGCAAAAGCGGCAGCTACGATTAAGCCGACAATGACAATAATGAGAGCGCCGATTAAACTTGGCAGGAAACCAGAGAAGCCCATCCAGAGATTCTGGAGTGACTGGGTAATAACAACAGACCATGATTGAACCATATTATTAAAGAAATTTTGGCGTTTCTTTATTCGCCAATATTAATCGACCTTTGGACCGCTTATCAATGTTTTTAAGCGGTTCGCCGAACTAATTCCCTCTTATTTTAGCAAAAATAGGGTGGAAATGATTGTGGAAAACTTTTCGCTCACCTTTTCCTTAAAAGACCGGCGGTTCGATTGCTCCAGCGGCAATTGCCCGCCTGCGCACTCTGTCGCAAAACCCTTCGAAAGCTCAGGGGCCTAGCTTTTGCGACTTCCGTGAGCTCTTTTAAGGAAAAAGTTCGCTCATGGAGAGGAATTGGAAATGATTCGGAAAGATATTCTCTTTCTCGATGGATATAAGGTTAAAAATCGAAGAGAGGGTTTACTTTGAGATACGCGTTCTTGGTTTTTTTGTGATTAAATTCATTAGTGCATTTATCATAAGAATAATCCTTGGACCAGCTTTGGTAATTTTTTGAAACCGATCTGATGGCTGAAGTGATATAAAAAATTTCTTTATCGGTCATAGTTGGGTGAATGGAGAGCCTCACAAATCCGGGCTTAGCGGATAAATCGCAATGATCAATCTGGTCAGTGATTTTTTTTGACTGGGCGGGGTTAATATTAAAGAGATAGTGGCCGTAAGTGCCGGCACAGGCACAACCGCCTCGAGCTTGAATGCCAAAGCGATCGTTTAAAAGTTTGGAAACTAAATTATAATGAGCGCCTCGGATAATAAAAGAAAAGATTCCAAGCCGGCGGGTAACGGGGCGGGCTAAGATGTGAATATTTTCTGTTTCCCGAAGTTCTTCAAAAATTATTTCTTTGATTTCTTCTTCTCGCTTTAACATTTTTGCGACCCCCATTTGCTCTGTGAGTTTTATTGTAAGCGCCGCCCGGATGGTTTGAAGAAACGGAGGAGTGCCACCGCCCTCTCGAATTTCGATTTCATCAAAATAAGCCCTCCCGCCCCAAGGGTTGGTCCACTTAACCGTTCCCCCGCCGGGATGATCTGGAACCTGATTGTGGTAAAGATTAGAGTTGAAAATTAAAATGCCGGCTGAGCCGGGGCCGCCGAGAAATTTGTGCGGAGAAAAATAAATCGCGTCTAAACTTTCGGATTTATTTTTCGGGTGCATATTGATATCGACATAAGGAGCAGAGGCGGCAAAATCAACAAAACACCATCCATGATGTTCGTGCATAATTTTCGCAATCTCGTGGTAGGGAGCTTGAATGCCGGTGACGTTCGAGCAGGCAGTTATGGCGGCAATTTTAATTTTGCGATGAGCGTAATTTTTTAGAAGGTTCTCGAGGTGGGCAACATCAACTAGGCCGTCTTTGGTAGGACTTATAACAACCACGTCGGCAATCGTTTCGAGCCAAGAGGTGTGATTAGAGTGATGTTCCATGTGAGTCACAAAAACCACCGGCCGATGTTCCTCTGGGATTTTAATAAACTTATTGAAAGGTTCGGGAATTCTAAGCCCTAAAATTCTTTGGAATTTATTTATAGCGCTGGTCATGCCGGAACCCACCGGAATTAAAACATCGTCCTTGTCGGCGCCGACGTGTTTTTTGATAATATCCTTTGCTTCTTCGTAACTTTGGGTTGTAGTGATACCAGTTACGGTACTTTCGGTGTGAGTATTCCCAACAAAGGGACCGAATTTTTTAGCGATTTTTTCCTCTAGGGGCTTATAAAGACGGCCGGAAGCGGTCCAGTCGGCGTAGACTATTCGCTTTTTGCCATAGGGAGTGCTAAAAATTTGACCTTCGCCAATAATATTTTTCCTGAAACGAGAGAAATATTTTTCGAGAGAAGAGGTTTTTTGCCCCATAAGTTCGTTCTTTTATAATAGAACAAAATAGGGGTTAGTGGTAGTTAGCTAAAAAATCCGAGGCTTTAGTTTGGATTGTCGCTAGTAAACCGCCACTCAATTAAGTCATCAGGTTGGATTTTGTAGGCAGAAGCTCCGACTTGGGAATATTTACCATTCACCCAATACTGCCAATATTTGCCGCCCGCACCACTTTTGAAATCATTGATGCTTTCAATAATAGAACCGAGTCCGACGTAGGTTTTGGTTTCGATTTTGAGATTGGTTTGAATCATGGCGTCGAGCAGGTTCTCTCCATTTTTAAAATCAAGGGATTGGGAAATTTTTTGAGCGCTACCGCCAAAGTCAATTGAAAGATAGATGCTCGATTGCTTGAGTGTTGGATTGTTAGAATTGATAGCGCCAGATGGATTGGAAATTTTTTGGTTACTGCTAAATAAAACAACCGCAAGGATAAGGATGCCTAATAATATAAAAATTGCTTTTTTTGTTTTCATATTGGATTTTACCCGCCAAAATTTTTACTCTTTGCCCGCCCAAATTTTGTTTCTCAAAACTTAGGAGGGTGAGCCCTCCAAGATTTTTATTTCGTAAAAACCTAGGAGGACAAGGATTTTTTCTTTAGAAAGGATTTAATTCCAAAAATAACAAAAACCAAAATAATTAGGAATGCCGCAATGCCGACAAGAGGATTTTGATTTTGGCCGAACCAGCCCATAATGTTGGCTAAGAAAAGTGGGTTACGATTTTGGATAGTGAGTTCAACCGGAATCTTTACTCCCCCGCCGGCATTGAAGGAATTTTTTGAAAGAGGGCGGGCAACGACCGAAAGATTGGTTTGGAATTGGCCGGATTCGGAAAAATTAAAAGAAACACTGACTTCGCGAGACTGTCCTGATTCTAACACGAAACTGGCGGGAGAGGTTTTAATTTGGAGATCAAAGCTATCGGGATAGACATCAAAAACGGCGACCTCGGGAGAAGGATTGCTGACGGTTAAATAAGTCTGGAATTTTTCTCCCGTAGTGCCCTCAAGTTTGATTTTAGAGGGGTTGACTTCGAGACCGACGGCAGAAGCAATCGGTGTTAGATGTAGGAGGTTGGAAGTAAGAAGTAAAGCAAATACGGCTATTAAATTAATCTTAGTTTTAGGCATTTTAATTTAAGGGAATAGCCCAGAAGATGAGCTGGCCGGTTTTGGAACCGGAGGAAGTGTAGCTTGAAGGAACGTTAAGTTCAACTTTGGTATTTCGATTCTCCCCCACGTTTAATTGAGCGCTATAGTCCTGCCAATTTTTTGAGTCAAGGCGCAGATAATTTACAAAAACATCATCGCCGTTGACGCTGCCTTCAAGGTAAAGATTTTTTTGGCCTTGGTTTTTAAGAGTAATGTTTTCGGATTTAGCGGAGCCCGGGGTGACATCGCCAAAGGATAAGTTTGAACCACCACCAGAAAGGGTGATATTAAAACCAACCGAATCGCCGCCCGGAGTTCCTCCCCCGCCCGCGCTTCCGGCAAGGATATTAGCGGTAAGGTTTAATGAGGTTTCGGTTTTTTGACCAACGATTAATTTTTCCTCTTCGCTTCTTAGGTGGCCGTCTTTAGTTGCGAAAATTTTATAGGCGCCGTCAGCAGGAGAGAGAGAAGCTTGACCGGAGGAATTGGTGGCGGCGGTATTGGTTCCAAAGTGAAGAGTGGCGCCTTCGAGCGGATGCCAGCTACCGGAGTCAAAATATTCGACCGTGGCTTGGGCGCTTCCGCCGGAGGGAATTTCGGAATTGCTTAAAGTAATTCGGGTGAGTTTCCAGTTAAAATCGCCGTAGTACCAGAGAACTTGGTCGTCGGCTTTAAGTGCATAATCCATGGCGCCGACGCTTGGAGAGGTAAAATTTACCGCATAGAGCCAGCCGATGGAGCCGGTGGCCACGTCGGAGCCGATTTGGTCTAAGTAGGGGCCAAATGAAGTGTCCTTAATGTGGTAAGTAACGCCGCAATCGGCCGCGATAATTTTTACTATTTCTAAAGGATTGGGCGCGTTTACTTTGCCGACGCATAAATCCTTATCACCGCCCACGATGCGATAAGAAACTAGTGGAGAAATTGGCGGAGTAAACTTCTCGACAGGATAAGATTTGTTTAAGAGAGCGATTAGAGCGTAAGAGGTGGTGATGGGAGTGAAGGAGTCTTCGCCCGTGCCTTTTTGGAATTCGTAAAAACCGGTGGCGGTCGCAAGAGTGTTTAAATGATCAATCGGGCTTTGGGCGTTTTGAGTCCATGAGGCGGGACTTTCGCCAACTTTATTTAGCGCTGAAATAACCCACGAATCAGAAGAGGCATCGGAGGAAGTGCTGAAAGAACTTTTGGGATCATAGGGAAATCCCCCATCGGGGTTTTGGGCGCTTTTTAAATAATCCAAAGCTTTGGAGATTTTGGGGTCGGTTTTAGGTACGCCCACTTCAGACAACGCCATAATCGCCATCGAGGTCATGTTGGTGTCACCACTCGCGCCTACGGCGAAAGACCAACTGCCATCAGAGTTTTGATTGTTAAGAACGAAATTTTTTGATCCTTGAATAATAGCGCTATCCGCGGATTCACCGGCGGAGATTAAAGCTAAAATACCAAAAATGTCGTCGTTGATTATTGAGGTGTCGCCGATTTGATTATCGGAATAAAAAGATTCGAGTTTGGTTACAAAGTTTTCGTTCGGGAAAGTGCGGGGGTCTTTACTGGCGGCGGATAGAGCTAAAATTGGAGCTTCGTAGTCGGTAGCTTTGGTGCCGGAGAAAGTTTTTAGATAATCGACATTGGGAGTTTCGCCTGCGGTGGCTAAAGCCATAGTAATCCATGAGTTGGGGGTTTTGGTTTTAAGATAGGCAAGGGCGGAGCTAGTGTCGCCTTGGGCTTGATACGTGAGCGGTGCGAAGGAAACCAAGACGATGACAAGGGTGATTGATGAAATAAGTTTTTTATTCATTGTTAATTTTTTTCCAGGATAGTAGAAATTCGACTTGCTTCGCAAAAAATCCATTAGTCGAATTTCACTACCTGGTTTATTCATGGTTTAAAATAATTGCTTAAAATTCAAAACTCCCCGTTCGAGCGGAGAGTTTTAGTAATTTCGACAAAAATACTTTTCCCTTTGCTCGAGGGCTCCCGGAACTTGAAGTTAAGTAACGGGATGATTCTAAACGTATGCACGGTTGGCCTTCGGACTCGTTGCGCTTTGAAGCGCAAGTTACCGTAGCGGCACTGTGTAGGATTCACACCTACTTCCCCAACCAACGGACAAATACTGCGGGTGCATATTTAATTCAAAGAACGGGAGTTTGCTAGGATAGTAGAATTTCGACTTGCTTCGCAAAAAATCCACTAGTCGAATTTCACTACCTGGTTAAATTACTCCGCAGAGAGAATGGTGTCAAATAGGGGTGTTGTGGATAAACCCAAGCTGTGGTCAGTTTTGAAAAAAGCGCAAACCCACTACAAGCAGAGCCTCGACGAAACCTAACCGCTCGGGCGGGAGTCCAAGCGTTTCGCCCGCGAAGCGGGTCTAAATCCATCTGGGAGGTATTTTCAATAAATCTCTAATATCTTTTACAGTATTACCTTTGTTATTTCCTTTGTTGCTATCAAATACATGATTTGATAAAGCACCCAACTCCTTAACTGCCTTTTGAACATCTTCTTGAGATGGGATCAATCTGATCAGTGAGAAAAGCGACTTTATAAAAACAGCATTATAAGCCGCGCCGAGATCGCCAGCAAGTTTTCTCAATTCGTGAGAACATTCCAATTTCCTTGCAAGTGCCATATCTGTATTGATCGATCCCAAAGAAGTTATGGCGTTTAGATAAAAAAGAAGCTTGCTATCAATCTCTCCGACTACTCTCCTGTATCGTATAATCGCATCAAAAATAAAATAAGTCATTAAGGATACGAAAAAGGGATGTTTAATAATTTCCCACAGCCATATAAAAAATTCTTTCAAGATACAAACAATTACCTTAATATCCATATCCCTTATTTACACACCCAGTAAAGCTAAACATAGGAAGCACGAAATTCGCCTACTCATTAAGTGCTTCTAATGTCTAAGACCGGTTTTGCTTTCGAGCACGTGGATTCTTTGTTCAACGTCTTTGAAGCGATGTTCGGTATCAGACATCCAAGCATTCACGTGAAGATTCAAATCGTTGATGGCGTTTAGGATTTCACCTTTAGCTTCGCCTAATTCGCTCTTAGTTACCATGTCGCGCCGGATAGCCGAAAATTCCTCAGCGCTCATTCTGGCTAATTTATTAATTTGGTCTTCTTTCTCCATGATTTTATTGTAATGCTAGGTTATAACCTGTCAATGACTGCAAAATGCACCATTCTGCAATGCGCCCCGATACTAAATTTCGCCAGCTTGTGGACCTAGGCGGAACCCTCCTTCGTTAAAACTACGGAGGGCACGGTCGAACTCGCCATCCAGCAACCCCAATAACAAACTTGTGGACCCACCGGGAATTGAACCCGGACCTCAGCAATGCGAATGCTGCGTAATGCCGTTTTACTATGGGCCCAATAGGCCCACAAGTTTGTTATTAAGAAAAAGATGCCGTTCTGCCCCTGCCTACCGGCAGGCAGGACCGAACCATAGGCCCTCCTAATTTTTGCCCTCCAAAACTTAGGAGGGTAAACCCTTTCCCTTAAATTATTACCTTAAAAAGAGGGGTAAAACAAGGGAGAAGAACACAAAGATTACGAAGATAATCAGAACGATTTGTTTGAGTTTTTCTTTGCTTTTGGGTTTCGCCATTTTAGATGCCGCTGGTTGCTAACTTAAAATATACGACCTCGATTATCATAATAACCAAAGAAATAATAATTGACCATAGGAGCCATTTCAAGATTGATCCGGGAATTTTTTTCATTTTTCTACTGCGCCGCCTTGGGCTTGCCAATCCTTGAGACCGCCAAGATTTTCGACATTTGAGTAGCCGGCTTTTTGCAATATGTTTTTGGCGCAGCCGGCACGGCCACCGGCTTGGCAGTAGAGGTAAATTTTCTTATCTTTCGGAACTTGCGGCAACTCCCCTTTTTCGATTTTAGCTATCTCAAAATGAAGAGCTCCCGCGGCGTGGCTTTCATTCCATTCGTCATCGCGGCGGACGTCGATTAAAACAGATTCTTTGTTTTTAATTTCTTCGACAATATTAGATAGCATATTTTTTCTTTAATAATTATAACCCAAAAACCCCGACTTGAGGCGGGGCTTTGGGAACACTTACATAGAAGTGTGTTACAGAGTGGTGGTAAAGCTGGATTGGCTGGAGGTGGCAGTGTTATTTGAGGTGTCTTTGGATTCCACTGCGTAGTAGTAAGTGGTGGTGGCGTTTAGGCCGGTTAAGCCAACCGAATGGCTAGTGGTAAAACCGCTTACTGTGGCGGTTAAAGCCGTTCCAAAATTCAGAGGATTTACGGTGCTGTAATAAACCCTACTGGTCGAGCTTTCGTTTGTCGTCCAAGTGATAGTGGCAGTCGTTGAAGCGATACCAGTCGCGTTAACGCTTGAAATGACCGGCGCGGTGACGTCTGGCGTCGAGGTGACATTGTGATCGTCATCGTCGCCGTGCTCTTTTTTATCGATGCCGGGCGGCAAAGTCTGGCAAGTTGGAATTGACGGCCTGTCATTTTTCTTTAACCAACCCTTGGCGATAAGATGGCCAGGCGGAACAATGGCGCAAATTTCGTGATCGTCGTCATTGTCTTCATGGCCTCTTCCCCTGCCAATTGTTGAAGTAGTAGTGCTGGTACTCGATTGAAGTCCAATTGGATTTTCTCTCAAGAGTTCGTTTAATTTTTTGAGAGTTTTGGGGCCAACGTTGCCAGCCTGCTCTATGCCATGTTTTTCTTGGAATTTCTTAACCGCTTTTGAGGTCATGGATCCATAGTAGCCCGTAATTAAGCCTTCGGGATAAATTGCGGGATCCGCGGCCAAAAGCGCTTGCAGAATTTTCACGTTGTCACCACTCGATCCCTGCCTTAATGAGGTTACTAATTCGGCGATGGTGGTTTGTTTTTGAGTTTGAATTTGGGCTTGCTGGCTCCTCAAGGCGTTAATTTGAGTCTGAAGAGTTTGGAGCTGTTGAGTTAAGCTTTTAATTAAATCGAGCTGAGCTTGAGCTGATGAAGAAATCGTTTGCGCATGAACTACTGATTTCGGAGCGATGGGAATCATGATACCCGCCACAAATAGGGCGAGTATGAAGATGGATATTTTTTTCATTTTTTAATTTTTTGTTGTTAATTATTCGACCAAAATTCGACCTTTCTGTTTAGTTTGTTTAGGTAAATACGGGCATTCCGGGAGAAAGTTACCGGATTACAAAATTGCTTAGTTATATAGAAGATTAATGATAAAAAGCAGGGTAAATTCAACAAACGAGAGAACGCACCAAGTGCAGAAAGCGCGGATAACAAAAGCTTGGATAAAAATAAAGTAGAGCGAAAAAATAAAACCAATCCAAATAATTAAGGAAATCGGCCAGAAAACTTGAAGTGTACCGGCGGCAAAAAGAATGGTTAAAATCAAAAGCGCGATGTACATTCCAAACCCAGCGAAGGAATTGGGAAAGCCGAGCGTGCGGCTAAATTTGCTTTGCTGAACTTTGAGGCATTGCTCGGGCGGAAAGAAAATGCATTTGACTGGGGTTTTCTTGATGGTGTGATAGCTTAAATAGCTGGTGTTGGCGACACCGATAACCGCGAGAACGATGATTAATAATAGGTTTGTAGACATACCCCGTAGGAAATAAAATATTTTTATTACTTCAGTGTTTGACTTTTATTATTAACTGCTTAATTGATTATACCCCAAACAAGAAATCGCAGTCGAAAATATTTATATTTTCTCCTAATTTCCTACGGGGCATAGGAATATTATACTACTTTTTGAAAAAATCGTGAATCAAAAATTGGTGGATAGTTTTGGGTAGGAGATTTATTGTTGGCAATTTATCTATATCCACCCAGCTAATAGAAACATGGTCTTCCTGGCTTTTGACGCTTTCAGGGTTCGAGGATTTTATAGAAGTTTCATAGAGGAAATTAATTTCGTGCTTATTTTCTTCTTTTTCTTGGAAAAAATTCTCGAAGAAACCTAAGAATTTAGGGCTGATGATTTCGGTGCCAATTTCTTCTTTCATTTCCCGATTTAGAGCATCTTCGATGCGCTCCCCTATTTCAACGTGGCCTCCGGGAATATAGTACCTCTCAGGCGAATCACCAGGCGCATAGCATAGTAAAATTTTGTTATTGTGCGTAATGACGGCGCGGGCAAGAATTTCGATTTCGGGCATGAGGAAGCTTTTATTTTATGGACATTAGGATGGCACCAATAGTAAGTAAAGTGGCGCCGACGCCGGACTTCCAGGTGAAATGGTCGCCTAAAATTAAAATGGCGAAAACTAAAACGAAAACGACACTTAAGCGATCAAGCGCAGCAACGCCGGAGACGGGACCGTTTTTTATGGCGAAAAAATAGAAAAGCCAAGAGAGGGCACCGGCGATACCAGAGAGAGCAATGAAGAGGAGCGCTTTGTTGTCGATGGTTTTTAGAAGATCGGCTTTCCCGAGAAAAAAGGAAGTGACCACTAAAAACCCGGCCATAATGACTGCGCGGACGGTGGTGGCTAGGGTGGAATCAATGTTTTTAATTCCGATTTTGCCAAAGACAGCGACCAACGACGCGAAGATGGCGGAGAGAAGCGCGAATAAGATCCAAGTGGGCATAATATTATTAAACTAAATTCCTGTTTTAATTGCTACTTTCTATAAAAATAGATATCGAGAACTAAGAGAATAAGCCAGCTATACTTATATTTGAATGGTCGGGCCGCCGGGACGCTTCGCTATCTCACACGCTCTCTTCTATCGCTTTTAACAACCCTCGGTTTTTAACTCGGCCTTCGGCCTTTTTCCCACACGGGAAACTAAGCAGTTCCCCGACCCCCTCCACTGTTCGATTCCCGGCAAATACACACAAGAAAGCAAAACGGATTCCCGTGAGGAGAATCTATTTTGCTTTTTTGTCG
>ERZ1292632.604-Hain-H43-01um-R2-604-length-39704-cov-16_pt2 | contig 13827 bp, 20 predicted proteins | sample MGYA00564407_ERZ1292632 | MGnify/ENA primary metagenome ERZ1292632 (study PRJEB36523, sample SAMEA6512637) | groundwater metagenome | collected 2019-01-08 | study: AquaDiva: Metagenomics assemblies of 32 groundwater samples
GTTGAAGCATGGCCCTCACCGGGACTCGCTCTCGGACCGCTCGGCGTCCGCGGCCTCGCCGATCACGGCCCACTCCGCCGAGGCGTGCGCGATCACGTTTTCCGGGATCAAGTAGGTGTTGTCGACCAAAGCCTCCAGGAGGCCGCGGCGGAGCTTGACAGACCGGACGGAGCCGCCCTCGACGGAAAGGTCGAGGGAGACGAGGACCCCGTCCGGCGGGCAGCCGGAGACCCCGAGGTGCCGGGACTGGCCGGGCGGGATGGTCGCACGGAGTTCGGTCACGGCGCCGCCGTGCTGCGCGAGGACGTCAGCGACAGCGGCCTCCCTGCGCCACCGCTCCTCGTCGAGGGACCGCATGATCGCGTTGGCGAACCAGGTGATCATGGTCCCCTCGTCGGTCGGGATCTCCGGGTTCTTGCGGACGAACTGGACGAACGCCGCCGCCCACTTCGCTGCGTCCATGCCGCAGGCGGAGAGGAGGTCCTCCGGCGGCATCGCGGTGTAGTCGACCGCCGGGGCCTGCCGTTCGCCGCTCCAGTGCGCATCCGGGCCAGGGGACACGAACGAGCCACACCAGCCCTCGGTCGAACCGCAGGCGCAAGCGGGGGCCGGCCGATCCAGCACCCGACGGTCGGCGGAGTACCGGCCGCAGCATGAACAGCGCCCGTACGCGCCTGCGTCGTGGAGCATCGACGCCTTGATCTCCGTGGCCTCGTTATCGTGCCCGCTGGTCACCGCGCCCTCCCGCATCATAATACGAGGTATGCTGCCTGCGCATCATCATAAGGTACTTGATTTCGTCGCGCAAGTGCCTTATCGTCCCCTTCCGGTACGTCCGCCAAGGAGAGCGCACGTGAGCAACCTGACCGATCACGCGGAGCGCGAGCTGCGGGCCGCCGGGCTGTTCGACAAGGACAGCGACTACGACGGGATGCTCGGACCGGCCGTCCTGGAGTTGGTCCGGGCCTTCGCGGACCAGGGGCACTCCGGCGCCTCGGCAGGCCGAACGCTCGCCCTGTTCAGCAAAGTCGCTGCCTTCAAGCCGCTGCTGCCGTTGACCGGGGCCGATGACGAGTGGATGGAGGTGGAGGACGGCGTCTGGCAGAACCGCCGGTGCTCGCACGTGTTCAACGGCCCGAAGGGCGCCTACGACCTCAACGGGAGAATCTTCCGCGAGCCGAGCGGCGTCACCTACACCTCTCGGGAGAGCCTGGTGCCGGTCACGTTCCCGTACACCCCGAAGTCCGAGATCGTGGACGTGCCGAAACCCGCAGAGGAGCCGAGCGATGCCCCGGAGTAGCCACACCGCCTACGTCTGCGTCCGGGTCGACACCATGTCCGGCGGCGTGACCGGGGCCGAAATCCTGGGGGAGTTCCCGCCCACCGAGACCGGGCCCCAGCGGTGGCTCCTGCGCCACCAGGTCGACGCCCCAACGTTCGACGCGGCCCACCTCGACGCGGCCGTCTACGTCACCCGCGACACCGCGCTCCTCTCCCTGTTCAAGCGGTTCTGCCACTCCCCGCCGTTCAACGCCCCGCCCGGCAGCGGCTACTGCCGGACCGGGTTCGGGGGCTGACCATGATCGGTCCGTGGACGGAAGCGAACCCACCCCCTGCCGGCACCCGGGTCCTGGCCCGGTGCTCGCTGCCCGAAGCGGGCTACACCGGGACCGTGCTCGGCGTGCAGGAACCGATCAAGGGGCGACCCGAGGGCCACTGCTCCACCTGCCGATGCTGGGAGGGCGGCTTCGTGCTGGGCGGCATGATGGATTTCTCGTCGCGGGAGGCCATGCGCGGTATCGACGGCTGGATCCGAGTCGAGATGGACCCGGGGCAGTTCGAGCCGGCGCCCTGGGTGAAGCCCGGGCCGGAGCGCGGCCCCCGGGGCGGCGTCATCCTCCTCTACCCGGCCGAGGGCTTGACGCCTCTGGAGGACCAGAATGCCTGACGAACCGATCGCGTACCCCTTCACCTGGCGGGTCCGCACCAGGCTCCCGGACCGCTTCGGGCAGAAGTGCCGGATCCTCATGTCCGGGCGCATGTGGACGGCGGCGGTCGAGTTCGAGGACGGCTACCGGGTCGTCACGAGCCGGCGCTACCTCCGGAGGGCCCGTTGAGCGCCACGCAGCCGATCGGATGGATCCGAGACGCCGACCAGGGAGTCACCTGGCCGGACCCGGAAAGCGTCGGCGACCTCGAATGGCGCCTCCGGTACGCGCCTGGCACGCCGTTGACCCGCGAGGAGGAGCTGTCGGTCGCCTCGGTGCTCGACGCCTACCGCGAGCTCGCCCGGCGGGTCCGCGAGAACCCGAGGTCGTCCAACACGCGGTCTGCGTGCCTGGCCCTGCGGAACGGGAAGCCCGTCGGCCGGAGCCCCGCGGCGCCGGCCGCCCGCGCCGCGGGCCCCCCCAAAGGAGCGACCCCAAGCTCCCCATCCACGCCCACGCCCTCCTCGCCGCCGCCCCGCCGCCACCCGCGCCCCACGCCGAGGTCTCCGCCGACCAGCGCAAGCAGTTGCAGGCCGACCTGCACGCCCTCGCCGTCGGCCTCGGGGCCGAGGCGGCCCCCGCCGAGGGCAAGACCCTCGCCGAGGTATCGGACAAGGCGCTCTCCATGCTGGAGAAGTCCGTCAGCACCGTGGCCGCAGGCGTCGAGAAGGCCGCCCCGCAGGTCTGGCGGGTCGCGCTCCGGCAGCAGTACGCCCGGGCGATCGCCCCGTTGATCGTGCCCTTCGGGGCGTGCTGCCTCCTCTTTCCGCTCGCTCTGTTCGCGTGGCGCAAGGGGTGGGCCTGGAGCCTGACGGATGGTGCCTGGGAGACGCCGGGGCCGTTCCTGCTGTGGGTGGGTGTCGCGGCCGCGGTCCTGGTGCCGGGGTTCTTCCTGCTCCGTCAGCTCCAGGAGTCGACGTTGCTCCTCATCAACCCGGAGTGGTACGCCCTGCGCGACCTCGTGCAGCTCCTCCTCGGGAAGTCCGTCGTCGGCCCATGATGGAGGCCATCACCCTCTGGCGACCGTGGGAGCTGGCGACCCTCTACGGCGGGAAGGATGTCGAAAACCGCTCGTGGGTCCTCCCGTTCCGGATGCGGGGCAAGCCGTTCGCCCTCCACGCCGGGCAGAAGTTCGACAAGGACGGGGAGGCGACGATCCTCCGGATCCTCGGGATCCAAAGCCTCGCCGAGCTCTGGCACGGCGCGAGCGAGCCCGGGGTGGTCGTCGGCGTCGCCTCCGTTGACCGCGTCGTCCAGCCAGGCGACCGCCTCGACAAGGCGTCGGAGTCGCCGTGGCTGTTCGGGCCGTGGGGGTGGGTCTGGCGGGACGTCCGGGCGCTGCCCCGTCCCGTCCCGTGCAAGGGCCGCCAGGGGTTCTGGAGGCTGCCGCCGGCCGTCGAGGCCGCCGTCCGGGAGCAGCTTCCGTGACGCCGCAGGACGCCCCGCCGCAGGAAAAGCCGCTCTGCTGCCGCTGCGGGCAGCGGGTTGGCCGCCCGGACCGCTGCCAGCGGTGCGGGCACTACCACAAGGACTGCTGCCGGGAGTTCACGGCGGGGCACCGCGCAGCCTACGAGGCGAGGGCGGCCGAGCGAGTCCGGACGGGCCCCACCGTCGCGGCCCTCGTCGCGAGCGCCGTGGCCGCCCGGCCAGGAGGCGAGGAATGAGCGACCTGTCCGCACGGTGGAGCGACGACTGCGACACGGCACGTCGCGTGTTTGATGAGCTGACCGCCTCGGCCCAGGCCGACGCTGCCGTCGAGGCCGCGGAGCACCTCCTCCGCCTCGCCCGCCACCTCAAGGGCGTGGCCTGCCCGACCTGCGACGGCGCCGGAACTCGGGCCTACGGCGACACGGCGACTTGGCACGGCGGCGTCGGTGGCCAGACGATCACCGACGACGTCTGCGACAAGTGCTGGGGCTCCGGCCGGACCGACCAGCAGGGCCCGAACCTTCGGCACTTCGACGGCCTGCTCGACAGCCAGCGCCTCCGCGCCGACCGGGCGGAGAAGCGCCTCGCCGACGTCACGGCGCAGAACGATGCGGCGGCGGCCATCCTCGCGCAGGTGGAAAAGCTGGCGGTCGCGGCACGCGACGGCGAAAGCGTGGACCGATCCGCCCGCCACCTCGCCCTCGCCTTCATCGTCGCCAGGCTCCGGCGGCTCGCCGAAGTCGTGTCCGAGGCCCCGTGCCTCTCGACTCCGCCGGCCACCGGCGACGCCCTCTGCGCCGTCCGGCACTGCCCCCGCTGCGTCGCCCGATGGGCGAACACGCCCGGGACGGTCGCCAGCGCCGAGGTCGTCATGACGTTCGCACGGGAGTTCCGCGCCGCCACCGCCCGCGCCGTCGCCCTCGGCGGGACCGATGTGCGCGCGACCCTGCGCAACCTCGACGTTCGCACGGTCGCCGAGAAGGCGCTCAAGGGCCTGGCCGCCGCGGAGTTCCCGGCGGACCTCTTCGCCGAGGTCGGCCTGCTCTGCGCCGACAACCTCGCGATGCGCGACGCCCTCGATCGTATCACCCACTGCCACGACGAGGCCGCCACCCTCGCCGCCGACACCCTGCGGCGGGTCGGAACCGACCGGCTCCCGCGTTGACCAAGGAGGATCCCGTGTACGAGTACCGCTGCTTCGACGTTCGGTCGTTCCTGTCCTTCCTCAAGGACCACCCGCCGACGTCTCCGCTGTTCTCCCGGAGGACGGACACCTCCCGCCTCTTCGGCGAATCCGACATCGCCTGCACCGTCGCGAGCGGCCTGGTGACCCTCACCGTCGGGGAGGACTCCGAGACGGCGGACCCCGACGTCTCGCCGTCGGCGCGCAAGGCCACGCTCGCCCGCGAGTGGGCCCTCACCGTCTCGGCTATCGAGCGGGAGACCGGCCGGGACGTGCTGGTCGGCACGATCGACTGGGTCGGCAGTCGGTGACCGACCGGCTAGTACCGATCATCGTCGAGGGCCCCGCCAGTTCGGGCGTGTACGACTACACGCCTGGCCGGGCGGTCATCCTGCCGCCAGGGGCGCGGGTCGACCTCCATGTGCGTCCGTTGGGTCCGGGAACGCAGATCCGCGGCCTCGTAGTCGCCGTCGCTCCCGGGAGCGGCTTCGCTCCGGAGTGCGACCTGATCCTCACCGATGCCGTGCTCAACGCGGAGCCGCTCCTGCCCTGGGATGCACCCCTCGCGATGTTCTGCGGCGTCGGGCGCGAGGTGTTCGAGCGGCGAACGTGCGACCACACGGACATCCTGCGCCTCGACGTGCATAACGTCTCGGACAAGGTCGGGGAGTTCCGGATCTGGCCGATTGCCAGCCTCGGCAAGGCCGCCGCCGACCTGGCGACGGACCTCACCATCGGCCGCACGATCCGTGGCGCCGCCAAGGCCCTCGGCGTCGTGCGGGGCGGCGACGGCGTGGTCTGCTCCCATACGACGTTCCTTCACTACCTGGCCGCCGCGGTCCGCCGCGGCGCTGCCTGGACCGCCACGACCGGCGCGCCGCCGACACCCGCCGACGTCGACGACCTGGCCGCGGCCCTCTTCCACGAGTTGCTCGGCGAGACCACTGGCCCCGCCGATCCGGTACACTAGGAGCCCGCCACATGCCACCGACCACAACCGCCCCGTTCTCCCCGACCCCGGAGCACCCGTATGCCGTCAGGCTGGAGGTGTTCGGCGGCGACGCCGAGTCGATGGCGCGGGGCCTGAGTGAGGTCCACGGGGCCGCCGACTGGTCGGCCGGCCACCAGGGCGTCATCATGGAGGACGGGCTGGCGACGGTCACCTGGCTCCGGGCCACCCTGGACGACGCTAGGGCCCTCGCCAGGGAGTTGATGACCCTCGCGCACGTCCTCCGCTGGCATCCGGACGTCTACTCCGTCCTCGTACACGACGGGGCCGGCTGGCGGGAGTGGGGGGCGATCCGGTCCGGCCCCGTCTCGCCGACGCCCGCCGACGGCCCGAAGCGCCGGACGTTCCGGCGGGTGCCGGCGTGCCTCCACGCCCTCGACCCGGTCCGGGAGTCCGTCCGCCTGGCCGCCGAGCTTGTGCGCAAGCAGATCGAGGACGACATGGAGAGCTCCGACCACGAGCTCCTCTCCACCTACGCCGCCGTCTGCCGCGCCGAGGGTGGCCTCAACGTCGAGGTCGCCCGGGACGCGGTCAAGCGACACCGAGAGGTCGCCGGATGGGCCGCCGTCGCCCGCACGCTCCCGGAGCTCGTCCCGATGCTCTCGGCGCTGTTCCGGGACCCGGGGCCGCCGGTGGGCGTCGCCTACGTCCCGCCGCCACAGCCGGAGTTAGAGACGACGGAGCGGCCGGACCACGAGATCGTCGGCACCGTCCAGTGGCCGCTCTACGCGCAGATCCTCGACCTCGCGTTCGACGCCGACCTCACCGTCGACACCACCGGGCGCATCATCGGCTGCCTGACTCCCCTGCGCCTGTTCGAGGAGGCCGCGGACGTCGGCTACCGGGACTTCCCGGAATGGGTCCAGCACCTCGCCGGAGCCGTCTGCGTCGCGCCGCGCGGCGGCGAGGGCTTCGGAGAGAGCCGCGGGACGATGTGGCTTCGCACCTTCTACGTGAAGGTCATCGAACCGACTGTCGGCGTTCGCGGCCCGGTCGTCACCCCGCCGCCGCCGGCGGAGACCCCGCCCATCTACGCCCCGGCCGCCCCCCAGGCGGGCGGCGGCCTCCCGGCCGATCTGCCGACCGACGGCCACCTCGTCCCCCAGGAGTAGCCCCATGCGCCTCGTCGTCATCGACCCCCTCCTGGGCACCGTCGGCCTCGGGGCCGCCATGTCCAACGCCGACCTCGCGCGGGACCTCGCCGCACGCGGCCATGAGGTCATGTGCCCCCTGGTCGGCGGCTGCGTCGCCCCGCCAGGGACCATCGGACTGCCGTGCAAGATCGGCGGCGTCCAGCACTTCGTCGAACAGGCCGGGGCAGACGCCATCCTCTGCGGCCGGTCGATCGGCCTCTCGCTCGGGAAGCGCGCCCGCGCTGTCCCCCTCGCCCTCCTCGACGACGGCGGGGTGAGGGCCACCGGCGCGTTCGCCGGCCGCTTCCGCCTGGCGATCGTCAAGTCCGAGAACCTCGTGCCCGCCGCGGTGGCCGCCGTCGGCCGGGCAATCGTGGTCCACTCGGCGATGCCCGCCGTCGAGGGCAGCCCCCTCGGGGACTGCGTGGTCCTGCCGGCCGGGAACCTCCAGAAGGGGATCGACGTCCTGGCCGCCGTCGCGCCGTTGCTGCCGGACCTGCGCTTCGTCGCCGTCGACGCCTGGGGCGACGGCGGCCGGCCCGACCTGGTCCGCCACCTCCCGAACGTCACCTGGTTTCCGCAGGTCCTCTTGCCCGGAGAGCTGCTGCGCATGATGCGCGTGTGCCTGTTCCCGTCCCGGTCGGAAATCTGGCCGGTGGCGCCGAGGCTCGCGGCCCTTCACGGCCGGGCCGTGGTCGCCCGCAGGATCCCGGGGACCGTCGACGCCCTCGGCGACGCCGCGCTCTGGGTGGACGGCGACGACGCCGGCGCCTGGGCCGCGGCGGTGCGCTCCGCGTGGACGGCCGGGGCCCCGCCAGCACCTCCGCCTCGGGTCGACCGCGGGGCAGAGATCGACGCCCTCATCGCCGCGCTCGCCGAGATCGCCGGGCAGATCGAGAGCGAGCGACCGATCAGCCTCGCCACGGTTCCCGCCGCGACGCCGGAGCCGCCCGTGCTGCCGGTCGCCCAGGATCGCCTGCCCTACGCAGGCCCCGCGGTCACCCCGGGCAGCCGCCCCACCGTGGCCCTCCTCTCGGACGTCCGCGGCTGGGCCTTCCACCGCAACATGCTCGACCTCGAGGCCTACCTCTCCGGCGACTTCAACTTCGTCCACCTGTTCGTCGGCGATGGGGACTTCCCTGTCGCCGCGCCGCCGGTCCTGCGGCTGTCCCACGCGGTGTTCGTCTGCTACCACGCCTGGGGCGTCGACAACGCCGTCCCCCTCGACCGCGCCATCGGCGCCGTGCGGTCGTCCGGCTTCCGCCCCCCGCCCGGTCCGGAGATCAACAAGCGGGACCCGTCGATCGTCAACGGATACGCCGCCTTTCAGGTCGTCACACGGGCCGTCGAGGCGGCACTCCGTCCCGACTGCCCCCGGGTGGTCTACCTCACCAACCCGGTCGACTGCCGGCGGCACACCAACAAGACCCGGATCAAGGACGTCGTCGCCGCCTGGGCCGGCAACGCCGCCCACGCCCGCGGCGAGATCGTCGACCAGAAGGGGATCGCGTCGGTGATCCGGCCCGCGTGCGCCGTCGCCGGCGTCCCCCTCGTCGAGGCGGAGTACGGCGCCAGCCGGCTCGATCCCGACGCCATGCCGGACTTCTACCGCAAGGCGTCCGTCTACCTCTGCGCCTCGCTCTACGAGGGCGCCAGCAACTCCGTCATGGAGGCGATGGCCTCCGGGCTCGCCGTCATCGCAACCGACGTCGGCAACCACCGCGAGATCATGGAGTCGGAGCTGCGCCACCAGGGCGACACCGGGATCGTGCTCTGCGACCGGACGCCGGAGGCGTTCGCCGCGGCCCTGTCCGCGCTCAAGGCCGACCCGGGGCGTGTCTCCGCGATGGGGAAGAGCAACTCGAAGGAGATCCGGGACCGCTGGTCCTGGTCGGCGTGGAAGGACCGCTACCGGGACGTCCTCCTCTACGCCGCCGGCCTCGGCCCCTTCCCCGCCGGGACCTAAACGTGCCCCCTGCACGCGAGGGCGGGTACACCCGCATGGAGTCGCTACCGCTCGACCAGCGGCTCGCCCATGAGGGGCCGTTTCAGGAGCACTGGTATCGCTTCGTCGGCGGCAACTTCGCCTGCGGCCGCACGGTGCTCGACGTCGGGGCGGCGAGCGGATACGGGCTGGAGATCCTGTCCTGGGCCGGGGCCCTCGACGTCATGGGGATCGACCCGCTGCCCCTGGGGCCCCGGGTCCGCCAGGTTCCGATCGAGCAGATCCAGAGCAAGTCCTGGGACCTCGTAACGGCGCTCGACGTGATCGAGCACGTCCCGGACGACGCCGCGTTCTTCGCCGAGCTCGTGCGCGTCGCCCGCTGGGGGATCTTCCTCTCCACCCCCAACTGGCATGTCTGGCGCGCCGCCAACCCGCTGCATGCCCGAGAGTACCGGCCCGAGGAGCTCCTCGCCCTCCTCGGCGGCCGGTCTCACCAGGCGTGGACGTCCGGCAACGACCTCGTGGTCTCGTTCGCGCCTGGCGGGCTGTCGCCGGACCTCGTCGAGCCGCCCAACTTCGGGATCTTCGTGAGGGTCTGATGCTCGAGCACCTGCTCCCCCTGCTCCGCTGCCCCGCGTGCAAGGGCACCCTCGACAACCGCGTGCTGCGCCTCGTCTGCGCTTGCGGTCGCTCGTATGCGGTTGTCGACGGGATCCCGCGCTTCGCCCCGACGTTCGACGACGGGTTCGACGCCCGCTGGCGCGAGCACCCGAAGGGTCAGGCCACCACGCAGCCCGTCTGGGACTCGAAGCTCGGCTGGGGCCCGAGCGAGCTATCCGGCCGCGTCGTCCTCGACGCAGGCTGCGGCGTCGGGAGGTTTGCGGCGCTGGCCGGGAGCTACGGCGCCACGGTCATCGGCCTCGATGCCTCCCCGTCGGCCCTCGCCGGCGCCGCGCACAACGCCCCCGCCGCGATGCTCGTCCAGGGCGACCTGCTGGCGACCCCGATCGCCGACGAGGCCGTCGACGTCGCCTTCTCCGTCGGCGTCCTGCACCACACCGCCGACCCGAGGGAGGCGTTCCTGCGCCTGGCCCGCACGGTCAAGCGCGGCGGGCTCCTTGGCGTCTGGCTCTACGCCGACCACACCAACGGCGACCCGGTCGCCAGGCGCGCCGCCGACTTCCTCCACGAGATCACCCGGACCTGCGACCCGGCCGCCCTGCACGCCGCCTGCGAGCGCCACTCCGTCGCCCTGCGAGACCTGTACGCCCACTCCTCTCCGGAGGGCACGTCCGCCCTCCGCACGGTGCTTGCGGTCTCGTCGTGCGTCGACGCCGACGAGTGCGTGTCTGATACCTTCGACTGGCACGTCCCGCAGTGGCGGAGCTACCACACGCGGGAGGAGGTGATCGGCTGGTTCGCCGAGGCCGGTTACGAGGTCGTCCAGGCGCCAGCCAAGCCGCCCGTGACCGTCCACGGCCGCCGCAAGTGACCCGCCGGCCTTGCGCGGGCTGGCCGTAGCGCGAGGATAGCCCGATGGTCCTGCCCCCCGTTGCGTCCGCCCAGCCTAAGCGCGCCGGGCTCGAGGTACTCGCCTTCGAGACCGTGCCGTGGGCCGAGTACGTGACTTTGCGCGCTGTATGAGCTCCTCGCCGCCCTTCCAGTTCTGGGACACCCTCGACGACCCGGCCGCCTGGCTCACCGCCGACCGGGACAACCCCGGGCGCGCCCTGGCCGCCCTCGAAGCCCTCGACGACCCGGAGATCCGCTCCGTCGTGGAGGTGGGCCCCGGGCCCGGGTACGATTGGCAGGACTTCTGGCGGGGCAGCCGGGTGCAGTACGAGGCGATCGAGGGGTCGCCCGGGATGGTCGCCCACCTCAAGCGCACCCTGCCAGACATGCCCGTCCGGGTCGGCACGTTCGAGGATCTCGGGACCGCGGCCTACGACCTGGCCTACGTCAAGGCCGTCCTCGAGCACCAGCGCGGGTTTCGGGAGGCCCTCGGCCACCTCCTGCGCGCCGCCAGGCGCAAGGTGCTGGTCGAGTGGTATCTCCCGCCCGGCGACGTCGAGGAGCTCCGGGTCGACGCCCACGGCATCCCGGCGAACCGCTACGCACGGGCCGACGTGCTGGCGTTCCTCGCCGAGCACGGGGCGGCCGCAGAGGTCCAGGGCTTCATGTTCCTGGGCCGCCACCAGGAGCTCTGGACCATCCGACCGAGGGGATAGCGCATGTGCGGCATCGTCGCGGGCCTCGGGCCCGCCGCCGCCGTCCGGGACGCCTTCGCCGCAGCCGACCCACTGGCGATCCTCGCCCGCCGAGGCCCGGACGGGGCCGGCGTCGCAACCGTCGAGCTTCCCGGCGGCCGCCTGCTCGTGCTCGGCCAGACCCGCCTCGCCGTCGTCGACCGGCGCACGCTCCCGCTGCCGTTCCGGTTCCGGGGCACCGGCGGACTGCTGCTGGCCTACAACGGCGAGGTCTACAACGCCCCGTCGCTGCGGGCGGAGCTCTCCGACGGCCTCCCGTGGGAAACCGACTGCGACGCCGAGGTCGTCGCCCGGGCCTGGCGGCGGTGGGGGCCGGGGTGCCTCGAGCGGCTGAACGGCATGTTTGCTTTCGCGCTGTACGATCCCGGCGACGAGGTCTACCAGGCGCGCCTCTTCCTCGCCAGGGACCGCGCCGGCGAGAAGCCGCTTTACTGGACCCTCCACGGCGGCGCTCTCTTCGTCGCCTCCGAGATCAAGGCCCTGCCGGTCCCCCTCGTCGAGGGTCCGTGCCCGGAGCTCGACGCCTTCGAGTTCGATTGCGGCCGGTCCACCCCGTTCCGCGGGGTGTTTTCCCTGCCGCCCGCCACCTGCGCCCTCGTCGACGTCGCCGAGGACCCGCCGACCGTGTGCGATCGCCCCTGGTGGTGCCTGCCGGACCCCGCGGAGGACACCGGCGAGGCGCCCGCCGGGATCGCCCGCGCAGAGGCCGTCAGGGACCTCGCAGACCTCGTCGCCGACGCCGTGCGGATCCGCCTCCCGTCCGAGGTGCCCCTCGCCGTGCTCCTGTCCGGCGGCCTGGATTCGGCCATCATCCAGGCCGTAGCCCGAGCGGAGCACGTCTACTGCGCCACGTTCCCGGCCCACATCGACAACGCCGGCGACGCCCTGCTCTGCACGTTCGGGGGCGAGCTGCACGGCGTCACGTTCGGCCTCGACAACGTCCTGGCGGACCTCGACCGGGTGGCCTACACCTGCGACACGCCGGCGACGTGGACCGCCGTTGCGCTGCACTACCTCTACAAGGCCATGCGCGCCGACGGCCACGTCGTCGCCCTCTCTGGCGAAGGGGCAGACGAGGCGTTCTGGGGTTACTCGCGCTACCGAGCCCTCTGGCACATCGACCGCCTCGAGGCCGACCCGGTGCTCCGCGGCTACGCCCCGCTCAAGGCCCACCTCCTCGGCGGACGTGAGGCCGACCTCCTCGGCCGACTCCTCTGCCGCGGGACGTCCGCGGACGCACGCCTCACCACCCGAGAGATCGCCGGACGCCTCGGGATCGTCGGGCAGTCCCTCGTCGCCAACATGGCCCGGATCGACTGGCACACCACCATGCAGGTACTCCTCCGCATGGCCGACCGGGCCGCCGGCGCCGTCGGCATGGAGAACCGCTCCCCGTTCCTCGACGTCCGAGTCGTGGAGGCCGCGGCCGCCCTCCACCCGGGCCTCAAGATAGACGAGCGGAACACCAAGGCGATCCTGCGCGACGTCGCCACGCGCCTCGGCGTACCCGCCGCCGTCGCCTACTCGACCACCAAGCGCGGCCTCGCGATCCCTTGGGGCGCCTGGACCGGCGCCGTCGGACCGCGGGGCACCTGGGACCGCAGCAGCTTCGCGGAAGCCATGCACCACGCCTGGCGGACGGCCTTCGGACTGGCAGAGCGCCCCGCCGCGGTGTACGCTGCCTGACGTGGCGAGCAAGCTGAACGGGGGCGGAGTGCCAGGGATGGACCCGATCTCCGGAGCCGACGAGCTTCCTACGGCCGTGCTCGCCACGACCGTAGACCCCCAGGGGGTCACCGTCACCATGCTGCACGCCGGACGGCCCCTCGTGGTCGCCTTCGACTACGAGGGCTTCGTCCACCTCCGGGTGCCGGAGACCAAGGACGCCCCGATCGTGACGTTGCCGTGGTCGGAGCTGATCCGGATCTGGTCCGAGGCGGCAGGACGCCGGATCCAGCCCGTCGGGGCTCGGGCGTGATCCGGTACGAGACCGACGACCCGACGACGCTTGCCGGCCGGACCGCGTTCGGCGAGGCGCGGGGCGAGCCGTGGGAGGGTAAGGTCGCCGTCTGCCACGTCCTGCTCACCCGGCAGCTCGACGGACGGCACGGCCCGACGATCCGAGACGTCGCCCTGCGCCGGGCGCAGTTCTCGTGCTTCCTCCCGGGGCCCCATCGCGCGGCCGTCGACGCCTTCCCCCTCGGCCGAGGCGAGGAGCGCGCCGCCGGGGAGTGCCTCCGGGCCGCCGTCGCCGTCCTGGCCGGGCGCCTGCCGGACCCGACGCACGGCGCCACGCACTACCTCGCCCGGAAGCTGTACGACTCGCCGAAGTGCCCGAAATGGGCGAAGGAGCCCCCGGTCAAGGTCTCGGCGGAGATCGGCCAGCACGTTTTTCTGGTCTGGGTCCGCTGGTAGGAGGTCTCGTGATCGACGCCGTCTCCCTCGGCGACCTGCTGTCGATCGCCGCCGCACTCGGGTCAGGCGCCGTGCTGTTCTGGCGGGTCGCCGCCTGGCACACGGAGTTTCGGCTCCACGTCAAAGCCTTCGCGGCCCACGTCGACGAGGAACGAGAGGGCCTCGCCCGGGTCGCCGACGACGTCCGGCTCCTCGACCGTCGCACCGCCCACGTCGAGGGCCTCCTCGACGCCCCCCGCATCGGGGGGCAGTAGCAGGCTCGACTGCGTCGGCCGTGTAGACCGCTCGGGGCTTGCCGCTCGCTGAGCGAACAGGTCGCCTTGCGCCGTGGCGATCGCGCGCTCCCGCTCCGCCCACGCGATCCTGGCCTCGGCGATCCGGGCGTAGTCCGTCTCCCGCTCGATCCCGATCCAGCGGAAGCCTTCGAGGATGGCGGCGCACGCCGTCGTGCCGCTCCCG
>ERZ1292632.2881-Hain-H43-01um-R2-2881-length-13824-cov-7_pt1 | contig 13824 bp, 17 predicted proteins | sample MGYA00564407_ERZ1292632 | MGnify/ENA primary metagenome ERZ1292632 (study PRJEB36523, sample SAMEA6512637) | groundwater metagenome | collected 2019-01-08 | study: AquaDiva: Metagenomics assemblies of 32 groundwater samples
GCAAGCAAAGAAATGTAATTCTTAGTAATTTATAGTTATCTTAGTAAAATCATAAGTTGTAATTATATTTATCTATGAAAAAATAATTAGCCTAGTAAAATCATATCATTTAATTATAGTCCCAATGTTGAGTTCAGATAATTTATAATATATTTTCACGACATTTATGAGTGCAAATTAAGAGGGGATTAACTATTTCTCTTTCTTCTCAACCTTCTTTTCCCCAATCACCTTTTTCCCCCCCATATATTGTTGAAGAACTTTGGGGATTTTTATTGAGCCATCTTTATTCTGGTTGTTTTCCATTAATGCTATAAGTGCACGCGGTGAGGCAAGAACAGTATTATTCAATGTATGTGCAAAATATCTTTTTCCTTTATTTTCTATTTTTATATCAAGCCTTCGTGCTTGAGCATCTGTTAAATTTGAACATGAACCAACCTCGTAATATTTCTTCTGTCTTGGACTCCATGCTTCAACATCAGCTGACTTTGCTTTCAAATCAGCTAAATCACCTGAACAAATTTCAAGAATTTTTACAGGTATATCCAGATTTTTGAAAACATCAACTGTATAAGAAAGCATTTTCTCATACCACTTATAAGAATCTTCAGGTTCACATAGAACAATCATTTCCTGTTTTTCAAACTGATGCAATCTGTAAAATCCTTTTTCTTCCATTCCATGAGCACCTATTTCTTTTCTGAAACACGGGCTATAAGAAGTTAATGTAACAGGTAAATCTTTTCCTGTCAAAGTTTTACCTATAAATTTTCCAATCATTGAATGTTCTGATGTTCCAATGAGGTATAAGTCTTCTCCTTCAATTTTATACATCATATTATCCATTTCGCTAAAGCTCATAACACCTTCAACAACTTTTTTTCTTATAAGAAATGGAGGAATAACATGAGTGAATCCTTTCTTTATCATATAATCTCTTGCATAAGCTAACATTGCAGAATGCAGAACAGCTAAATCTCCCATCAAATAATAAAATCCATTTCCAGATGTTTCTCTGGCTGAGTTAAAATCAGCACAGCCCATATTCTCAGCAAGTTCAGCATGATTAAAAATTTCATATTTTGGAATAACTGGTTTTCCTATCTTTTTTAATTCAACATTCTCGCTACTGTCTTTTCCTATTGGAACTGATGAATGAATTATATTAGGAATTTTATACATTCTGAATTTTATTTTTTCTTCTATGTCTTTCCTCTTTATTCCTAACTGTTCAATTTCTTCTGGAATTTCTTTTGCTTTCTTTAGTTCTTTATCAGCATTTTTCTTGGCTTTTTTAAGCTCATTAATTTTTTGAGAAATATCATTTCTTGCACTTCTTAATTTATCCTCATCATACTTAATTCCTCTCCATTCCTTATCAAGTTCTAAAACTTCATCAACAAGCCTTATTTTCTCAAGCTGATGTTTCTTTTTTATATTCTCTCTAACAAGCCCGGGATTTTCTCTAATCAATTTAATGTCTATCATTTTACTCCTTTAGATTGATTTAATCCTTTAGGATTTTTAATTAATTTTATATCAATCATAATATAATATGATAAAGGCGATATTTAAATATTTTTAATGAGAATTAAGTTAATGTAAGAACATTCTATTAAATATTGTTAAGCATAACTTATAACATTGAAAGACATTATAACCCCATGATTTTACCTTATAACTAAACCTTGTCCATATAACTGATAACTATAACATTTAAAAAATAAAAACTCTTAACTAATTCATGGCAGGAGAAGAGGTGAATATTAGTTCTCAACTTACTAATGTATATAATCATCTCTTTTCAACCCTTCCAGCATGGGTTCAGAATTTTATGAATATTGTCCTCCTTGTGGTTCTTGTTGTAATATTCTGCATTTTCATATGGAAAATATATACAATAATCTCAAAGAAAAATCTATTTGAACTTAATTTAAGGCAATATAACAAAGCTTCTCATCCTATTCTTGAAAAGTTTTTGAATATAGTGCTTTATTTTGTTGAGTATATTATTATATTTCCATTTTTTGTATTTTTTTGGTTTTTAGCATTTACCTTCTTCCTTATACTCTTAACAAAGGGACTTGATGTGCCAACTGTTCTTATGGTTTCAGCAATAATAATAATTGCAATAAGGGCAACTGCCTATTACAAGGAAGGACTCTCAAGAGAACTTGCAAAACTTCTGCCTTTTACTCTTTTGGCAGTTGCAATGACAGAAAAAGGATTTTTCAATTTTGAGGAAATATTTGGAAGATTTTCCCAGTTGCCATTGTTCTTTGACAGCATTTTAGGATATCTTGCGATAATAATCTTGCTTGAAATAATACTAAGAGTTTTTGATTTTATATTTTCCCTTTTTGATTTGGAAGAAGAGGAAGATAAACCAGAAGAAAAAGGCGGAAATAAAAACGATTAATTTTTACCAACTCTCGGATGCTCCTGCCCTCTTCTTGCAGCTTCCTTAAGCATCTTTATGTGTTTTTCTTTTTCTTCTTCATATTTTTTACTATCGGTTTTCAAATCTATAATCATTTTTGAAACATATTCTCCTCCAAGAAAATGAGGAGTTAAAACATAATTTGCTCCTTTTCTGTAAAGTTCAAGTGCATCATCTATTGAATGAGCTCTCGCAATTATTATTGCTTTTTTATTCACTCTTCTTATAACATCTATCAAAACAGAATTAGCTTCACATTCAGGAACTGTTGACACTGCAAGCTGGATTTTATCCAAAGGCAATTCTCTCAATAAATCTGTATCATCAACATCTCCATACAAAGAAGGAACTCCCAGCTTATTAAGATTTGAAATAGTATCTGGATTAAAATCAACTACAAGATATTTCTTGCCTGCTCTCTTAAGAGAATTAAGTATGCTGAATCCTATCCTGTTATATCCAAAAAGTATTGCATAATATTCTTTCCCTATTCTTTTTTCTTTCTTAATGTCTTTCTTCTCAAATATTTCTGCAAATTTTATCATTTTCTTGAAAAACTTCTGGGAATAAATAATCATATACGTAGATAAAAAAATAGTAATTATCATTGTCAAGATAATAGTATGCAGAATTCCTTGATTAATATGCCCTAGAGAATATCCTAAGAGAATGATTATGAGAGAAAACTCTGATATTTGTGCGAGACTTGTTCCAACCAAAAAGTTTGTTCTTTTAGTATACCCAAAGAAAGCAGATAGAGCCATAGTTATTATAGGCTTTATTATTAAAACAATTAAAGACAATACAACAGCATTGAAAATAATTGAACCTATGTTTGAAAATTGCATATTAAATCCCAAAATTATAAAAAAGATTATTAAAAAGAAATCCCTCAGGGGGCTTATTCTTGAACTTATTTCAGTGCTATAGGGTGTGAGAGAAAGAACAACTCCTGCAACCAGAGCCCCTATTTCAATTGAAAAACCAAGATAGCTAAACAAAACTGCGACAACAAAACACCAGCTTATAGAAAAAAGAAAAAGCAATTCCTGGGATTTTGCTATATTTTTTGTAAATAAAGGCAGAACAAAAAACCCAAGCAAAAATAATAGTGCAATAAGCCCAAATCCTCCAAGCAAATTCGCAAAGGCAAAATTTGAAAAAGCATTTTTGCCCGATGTGGAAGATATAAACATCAAAACACCTGCAGCAACAATATCCTGAATAATTAAAATTCCTATTGATATTTTTGCATAAAGTGAATCAAGATTCTGCTTGTCAGAAAAAAGCTTCATAATTAAAATTGTGCTTGAAAATGCAAGAGCTATCCCAATATAAACTGAAGCAAGAATCCCAAAACCAAGCAATTTGAAAGAAATTAAAAATGAAAATGCAAAAGTCAGAAGAATTTGAAATAATCCTATTACAAGCGAGGAAATCCCTATTTCCTTTATTGTTTTTGGATTAAGATGCAATCCCACTATGAATAAAAGAAAAGCTATTCCAAACTTTGAAAAGACACTGATTATATCTGTCGATACTCCCAATTTAATAATGAATGGGCTTATAAGAATTCCTGCAATTATATAGCCAATTATAATGGGCTGCTTAAAAAGACTGGCAATATAAGAAACAACAAAAGCCACAAAAAGTATAATTGCTAACTGAATAAATATTTGTTCCAAACTGATTACCTCTTAAAAATAAACAATCAATCATATAAAAAGGTTTTTAAATGAATTTTTTATAAGTGTTATATGACGAGAGTAAGAATAAAACTAAACAGCACTAACATTGAAATGCTAAATCATATTTGTGAATCTATAAAAGAGATAGCAAAAAAATCAGGAATAATAATAAGCGGACCTGTTCCTCTTCCAACAAAAAAGCTAAAAGTAACAACAAGAAAATCACCTTGCGGAAATGGGACAGCTACATTTGACAGGTTTGAAATGAGGATACACAAAAGACTTATTGATTTGCCTGCAAATGAAAAGATTCTTCATAGTATTGTAAGAATGCAGATTCCAAAGTCTGTTAATATTAAAATTGAGATGAAGGATTGATTTTTCAAATCAATGCTTGCTATAAATTAAAATTTACAGGAAGGATTAAATCTCTAATCACAACAATTCTTATTAATCCTGAAAAAATATAATTATTAATGGGGAATTTAGAAGAAATAATGCTTATGGAAGGAGATGATAACAAAATTCCAGAAGAATATGATTTCTCTATAGTAGATGATTATGCTGTCTGTCAAAGATGCAAAAAAGTAGAACAACCTGAGGAAGAAGATGAATATGGTGCTGAAGATGGAGTTTATCATTGTTATAAATGCAGAGAAGAAATTCCTCTAGAAAATTATTTTAAATCATTAAAATCAAAGGGATTATTAGAACAATATGGAAGTTGGATAATGAAGGTACATCCTGAATTTAAAAAATATATATTAAATTGAGCATAGTAATTTTTTTAAACCACCTAATTTTATAATAATCTATGAATTTAAAAACACTAACAGCCATAATAGTTTTGATTTTATTTATCCTCGCATCAATAGGAATATCAAAAATGACAGGAAGCACAATAATGGAAAAAGCCACACAAGTAAAATTAGAAACAAATTATGGAAATATAGTTATTCAACTCTACAAAGATATGCCCATAACAACAGGCAACTTTGAAAAATTAGTTTCTCAGGGATTTTATGATAATACAATCTTTCACAGAGTTATTGAAAATTTTATGATTCAGGGTGGAGACCCAGCTGGAACTGGAATGGGAGGTCCAGAATATAATATAAAAGATGAATTCACACACAAAGGTGGAAATAAAAACAACAGAGGAACAATCTCAATGGCAAATGCAGGCCCAAACACAGGCGGCTCTCAATTTTTCATAAATCTTGTAGATAATAATTTTCTTGACACAAAACATCCTGCATTCGGAGAGGTAATCAAAGGAATGGATGTTGTTGATAAAATTGCTTCTGTTCAGACAGACAGCAATGATAAACCTCTAAAGCAAGTTATTATAATAAAAGCTACAATAGTAAAATAAAGCAATAGTTATCTATGTAAAATTTTAAGTTATCTGTAACAGTTATTCTAAATTGTATGCAATAGTTTTAAAATTATAAATTAAGTTATATCAATAGTTGAACAAGATTATGATTTTACTATGATAACTAAATTCTCCAAATTGAACAATATAATGATTTTAGCAGATAATTATAACTAAATTTACCTGAATTAACTAAATTAATTTAAATCCTTATTTTAGAATCAGAAACTTTATCAGAATGAACATCCATTTTGCCATCTCTCAGGCAATCCCAGCAGGTATGAACACTTCCATCAGGTTCCTTTACTATTCCCGTTCCGCCACACTTAGGACACTTATCTACCATATAAACTCCAATAAAAGGCACTATTTAAGATTATTTGCCCTGAAAAATATATTTAAAATTCAATAAATTTATAATGTAAAGACTACTAACTTAAAAATGGATTCAGAAAAAAAGAGAGAGAAGATTGATTCCCGTGAAGGAAATATAAGCCTTTCCCTAAATTCTTATGATTATTTATTTTCAGATTTTGATCCGAGGGATTACTCTGAGAAAATACTTTCAGAAGATTTTATAGAAGAATGCAAAAGAGCAGCCAGAGAGAATGAGGGCAAAATAGAATTAATATTGCTCTGTCCAAAGCACAAAAGAGATTTGAAGGATGAAGTTAAGATAAAACGAAGAATAAAAGAATATTTTATTTACAATTTTAAGAAAGAGCATGAAACTAGGAAGAGATTTAAATTGGAAGGGGTTTTTTGGTTTTTAATGGGTTCGATTGTTATGGTTCTTGCAACTCTTCTTGTTGGAAAAACAAATTTCTTTCTAAAATTTCTTGAAATAATGGCTATTCCTGCCGGTTGGTTCCTCTTTTGGGAGGGGTTGAGTAAGATTCTCATAACTTCAAAAGAAAAACTCTCAGATTATGAATTCTATAAAAAAATGTCAGGAGCTGATATAATTTTTGCAGATTACAGATAAAAATTCACAAAAATATTTATAAAGGAGATTTGTCTTGGTTAATTATGGAAAAACTGAAATTAAATATTTCGTTAGTTTCCATTTAACAAGTAAAATGGAAAAAGACATAGGAAAGCTAAAGAAAAATGATACAACAGATATAATTATCAGAGTTGATGATTTTGGAGGAAGAAAGGGCTTGACAATAAGGGAGTTTGTTACAAGCGAGAGATATACTGGTTTTACAAAATCTGGTGTAAGAATACTCTCAGGAGACTTTGATAAATTCAAGGAAATGATTAATTCTGTTTCTGATGAAGATATGGCAGAAGTTGAAAGTGCTGAGAAAAAAGAGGAACAGAAAACATTCAAAGAACCAAAAACTAAAAATGAGGCAAATGAAGAATTGCCTGATTATTAATTCTTGAATAATTCTAATTTTTTAGGGGACATAATTATCAGTCAAGCCTAATCTTGATATGCTATTACAATATATAATTTTACTATCATAGCTAATTTATTCTGCAATATTTTACTATTATACTTCTTTTCCAAGACATCTAAATTTGTTGAATTTAACTTTTCTTGAATGAACAATAAGATTTTTAAATAGAGTTCACATAAAAAAGTCTAGTAATGATTCAAATATGACAAAATTATCATTAGATGCTGAGCCCCCCTCCAAATTCGAGGGAAAAAAAGAAGTGAAAAAGAAAAATGGTACCAACTACCCATTAATTGTTCTTTTAAAAAATGATAGAAGCAAAACTAAAATAATTTCTTCTGCAAAAAATCTTGAAAAAAAAGTAATAGATGAGAGACAAAAAAAGATTATTAATATTGATTATTTAAAAAATGAAGGATATGCTATTGAGGAAAGTTTTACAGTAACAAATGAATCTATAGGATTTACAAAAACATCAAATACCCATTCCAATCAAATTATTCCTGACTTTCATTATGGGCAAAAAATAAACAATAGTGAATTTAAAGAAAAAAACATCTCAACATTTTATAATATAACTTCCTCTTATTCTTTTACACCCCAGATAAAAGAGGAAAATAAAAGAGAGGATTTATCTGTCCAATCAAAAGAACAGAAAACAGAAGAGATTTCTTATCCTCTTTATAATTTTGAGGAAAAAGCAGCGCAGGAAAACTGAAAAAGAATTTCAAAATTATGAGCTGGAAGTGAAACAAAAAGTTTAAAAATAAAATTTAATTCTTTTTTAAAATAAGAGGAAGATGGAAACAAATAAATTTTCAGGCATTTCAGTAAACTAAAATGGAAGCAAATAAATTTGCAGGCATCATAATCAATAGAGTGGAAGCAACCTCAACCCCAAGAGTTTCGGGAGGAAGCGATTAAGATGGAAGCAAATTATATACAACAGAGAATGGCAGAATTGCAGAAAAGCGAAGAACTTTCAAATGCAATGGGAAAGATTCTTTCTGGAAAATCAGGATACAAGGCGGTTATAGAAAAGAAAATTATTCAGGTAAAATGCGCTGGCTGTGGAATAATATATGAATGTCCTGTAAAATTCTGCCCAGAATGCGGAACAAAGATTGACTGGCCGAAAAGAGAGCAATAATTTTTCTTGTCAGAAGTTAAGTTATATTACTAAAATCCCAATATTGTTCGACATTAATAATTTTTTATAATTATAATACAACTAAATATAAAACGACTGTTACAGATAACTATATGATTTTACCACGATAACTATATTCTCCCTGGAGGCTTACGCGATAATTATATTCTCTGAGGGTGAACAACTTCACGAGAGAAAATATATTCGTCTATAACGAGCGAGGTTGTGAATAAGGTGGGAATGATTATCATATCCCCAATCCAAAAAAGCAAACTCTTAAATAATCTAAAAGTCTTAATAAACCACCTAACTTCGGTTAGGTCTGTTTAACTTCGGTTAAACTGTTGGGGGCATAGAACTTCGGTTCACTGCCTCCTCTTTTTTCAAATTAATAATAGAAATATCAATCTTTAGCCTAAAAATATTTTATTCAATAATCCTTCTCTCTCTTTAATAAAGGGTGCTACAATTGTACGATTATATTTTCTGGCAGATTCATTATAAGATTCTGTCAGACTAATAATATTCTTTGTAAATTCGTCAATCTCTTGTTGTGACCAAGAACCAAATTCCTTGTTATCTTTATCAAATCTATCCTGAGTATGAATGTAATTTACTTTAAGATTTGCACTTTTATTATGCCAATGTTTTGACCATAATTGTTCATCAATTTCATTTGTAAAATTAGGGCCAACACTTGAAACACCTGTAATTCTTATAACTTTTACTGGCTCGTACTCTGTTTCATGGCAAATAATACTGCCAAAAGAATATTTCTTTGAACTCATAAAAATATTCTAATCCCAATCTTTAAAAATAAATGTATTATTGTAAATATATGACAAACGATATTAAAATCCGCCAGCCCATTGTCACAGTCTGCGGACATGTAGACCATGGAAAAACATCAATACTAGATTGCCTTAGAGGCAGCTGTGTTCAGGAAGGAGAAAAAGGAGGAATAACTCAGAAAATCTCATTCACTCTCTATCCAATTGCTCAATTAAAAATAACCTGTCCATTGATTGAAAAATCAGGAATAAAATTAGATATCCCAGGTTTTCTTCTTATAGACACTCCCGGACATGCAGCCTTCACAAATTTAAGAAAAAGAGGAGGCTCTCTTGCAGATTTAGCAATTCTTGTTATAGATATAAATGAAGGAATAAAACCCCAAACAGCAGAAGTAATTCAAATTTTAAAATTAAATAAAACACCTTTTTTAATTGCCCTCAACAAAATTGATAATATATCTGGTTGGAGAAAAAATAATGATAAACCTTTAAAAGAAAGCATAGAAGGTCAGGCAACAAATGTAAAGCAAATCTTTGATGAAAGATATATGATATTGATTGGCTCTCTAAACAGCTATGGATTTGATTCTGATTTATATTACAATATATCAGATTTCACAAAAAAGATAGCGCTGGTTCCCTGTTCTGCAAGAACTAAGGAAGGAATACCAGAATTAGTCATGATGCTCTGTGGAATAAGTCAAAAATATTTAATAGATAAATTAAAACTAGGAAAAGAGCCAAAAGGGGTGCTTCTTGAAATAAAAAAAGAAAAATCAACAAATTATATAGAAGCAATTTTGTATGATGGAGAATTAAGAAAATCAGATGAAATTGCAATTGCTAATTTCAATACAGAAAAAGAACCTATTATAACAAAAATAAGAATTTTAGAGGAGATAGAACCTCTCTGTCCAAAATTTAGACCAAAAGATTCTGTTCATGCTTCTACAGGAATCAGAATGCAATTGGTTGAAAAAGAAGAAGTTCTTCCAGGAATGCCTTTTGAAATTTACAAGAATAATTTGAGAGAATTAAAAGAAAAATTCAAAAAAGAAATCTATGAAAAAATAAAAACAAAAAATAATGGGATAATCGCAAAAGCTGATTCTCTTGGAAGTCTTGAAGCACTATTATTTTTGCTTGAAAATCAAAAAATACCTGTTGTTAAGGTGGGAATTGGCAATGTAAACAAAGCAGACGTTATAGCTGCAAAAGCAAATATAGAAATAAATGAACTCGATGCAATAATAGTAGGTTTTAATGTTATAGTAGAAGAAGATGCAAAAGAACTAATAAAAGACCAGGGGAAAAAGATAAAAGTAATAACTGAGGAGGTTGTCTATAAATTAATTGAAAATTTGACTGATTGGAGGCTTGAAAAGCAAAGAGAAATTGAGAAAAAAAGATTAATGGAACTTACAACAATATGCAAATTAAAAGTTCTTCATCAATATGTTTTCAGAAATACAAGTCCTGCAATTTTTGGTGTTAAAATTGAAGCAGGAAAGTTAAAACAACAAGTCCATTTAATAGATGAAAAAGGGGAAAAAGTTGGAAAGATAAAAAATATAGAATCTGAAAAAAAATCAGTCGGTGAAGCAAATGAGGGAATGGAAGTTGCAGTATCAATGCCTGGTGTAAATTTTGAGAGAGTAATGAAAGATAAAAACTTTTTATATTCTGATTTAGGTGAATCACAATTCAGAACTTTCAAAAGAAACAAAGATTTGCTTTCAGGAAGCGAAATGAATGCTCTTCAGGAAATTGCAGAGATTAAAAGAAAAGTGAAAGCAGATTGGGGAATGTGATTGCATTAATAGAGGCAATTTAATTATCTAGTAAAATCATATTAATTTATTATAATCTATAAAATATTGGGCAACTTACAGCAATATAAATAGACTGTTACAGATAATTTAATCTTCTTTTTTTATATAAAATTAATCTCTCCAAACCTTCTTCACATAAACTTCAACTCTATATCCTTTGGGTAGATATTTAAGAATCTCATTTCCAGCAGAAATCATCTTAGCAGATAATTCAATTCTATCTGCATTATTTATGTCATTTAATGAATTAGAAATTTGAGTCTTAGTTAAATTTTCATATTTCCAATCTCCTTCTTTTGCAACTGCCTCTAATTTAGATGGAGGTTCTATTATAACAAAACCTTTCTTTAGTTTTCCCATATTAATTGAGTCATTCAACTCTTTTTAAGGATTATTATAAAAGATTTATTGTCTTCCCTTTATAAATTCCCTCAACAACTCAAAAATCTGTTTTTGCTTGTTAGGCAAAAAATTAATTGAACCAGCATTTTTATGCCCGCCACCCTCAACAAATGCTTCTGGAATCTTTTTATCAAGAAAACTTATTAAATCATGAACAGAAAAATTAGATTCATTTGTTGCTCTTATTGTGATTGAAGTTGCCATTACTCCAACAGTAACTAAATTTGTAATTGCTTTCTCCTCTTGAAGAGAATCGTGAACCAATCCAACAATTCTTCCGGGCTTAGGAAAGAACCCAAATCCAGGAAAAAACTCTTCAAAGTATAAAACCTGAAAATTAACATCTCCTATTTTTTCAACTTTAGCATTTGATTTTCCAATCTTAAAACCTTTTTTATCAAGTTCTCTTATATATGGAGCCATAAGTGCAACAAGATGTTTTTGTTTATTTCTTGGTTCTCCAAATAAAACTTCTATATATTCCCTGACTTCCATAAATCTTACTTTTGAAGAAACATAATCTATAACAAGGGATATATCAGAAAGCAATTCTTTTGTATATCCTTGAGCCTGGGCAATTTTCATATATTTATTCATTAATTCAGGATTTGCAATATCAATTCTATCAGCAAAACCAGCAAGTGCGGGGATTTGCTCTATATTCCCAACTTCTGGATTTATAAATCTTGAAAGTTCAGCGCACAACATCCCTGCAGAGAATTTAGCTCCATCTTCTCCAACTAAAAAAGGATTTATATGAACCAAAACTTCCTCTGTTATAACATCCTTATCAAAAAAATGATGATCCACAACTATAAAATCTGCTCCATGAACTTTTCCTTGTTTTATTCCCATTAAATCTTCAGGAGAAGAACCATTATCTGCAATTATAATTAAAGGCATTTTGTTTGAATGCTTTGCAACGTTTCTCAAAGATAATGCCATATCTCTTATTGAATCATCAATCTCGTAAAAAGGTGCGGCACAGGGAGCTCTTGTAAAAAATTCCCACCCAGCTTTCTCAGAATTATGTTGGTCCTCAATCAAAGGCAATATAGCTCTCTCAAGAGCAAATCCAGAACTATATCCATCTGTATCGTTATGATGTCTTACAATTATGGGTCTATCTTGAATTACTGCAAGTCTTATCTGAGTTGCTGCTTCCACAAAACTTTTCTTAAGTTTAGAAAGGATTTCATTTTCAACTAAAAAGTTAGGAGAAACAACCTTCGCTCTTTCTTTCTCTATTTCTTTCATTCCTTCAAGAAAATGTTTTCTATTAGCTTCATCTAATACATGCATAGATTTAATCTCCCCTTCCATCTCTCCTTGAAAGTCACCTATCTCTACTACTGCTCTTATAATCAAACCCTCAATAATTTCTGGATAAGCTCTCACTCCGGGTTTTATAAATCCTTTTATAGAAAGATTTCCAGTTCCATCTGAAACAACAAAAATTGTTGGTCCTCCAGTTTGAACAACTTTGTTTACATGTGCAGTAATAGAAATCGTCTCTTTTATGCCACTTACATCTCCAATTTTCTTTTCAGAAATTTTTTCGTTCACACTATGAGATTTCATAAATTTTTGATTTGATTTAAAATTTTTTGAAAAATTCTGCTTATAATTTTTTTTATTATTTTTTTCCACTTTATCTATAATTTGTTTATATTCTGTCTATATTTATCTTTAATAAACAAAACAATAATAATTCATTTAAAAAGCTTCTGTTGATGTTAAATCCTTTTAATTATCTCTAACAGTAATCCTAATTAGAACAATCAATAAATCATTCGAAATCGAATGATTTAAAAACCATTTTTCAATCTAAATATCATGCCATTCAAGATAAATATAGGAACTAAAGAAGGCAAAACTTACAAGTTTGAAACAGAATCTGAAGAATTGGTTGGGAAATCTTTAGGAGATAAAATAGAAGGAAAAGAAGTTTCACCAAATCTTTCTGGATATGAATTTGAAATAACCGGAACAAGCGATAAATCTGGTTTCACTTCAATGAAAGATGTTGAAGGAATAGGATTAAAAAAAGTTCTCTTAACTTATGGAAAAGCAATGCACAAGCGTTCTAAAAGAGAAGGAAAAAGAAAAAGGTCCAATCCAACACCCAGAGGATTAAGATTAAGAAAAACAGTCAGAGGGAAGATTATTTCCCCTGCAATCAGCCAGATTAATTTAAAACTCATAAAAGAAGGTTCAAAAAAACTCTCTGAAATATTTCCTAAAGAAGTTAAAACTGAAAGTTCATAAATATAAAACGACAAATAATAAGAATTCTGGTCTCGAAGATATTGAAGAAAAAGAAGAAGATGAGTGCCCTAAAGAATTAGACAAAATGATTGAAGAAATCCATAATGATTTTAGAATGGGGAAAAAGAATACAAATAAATATGATTTCTCTCCAGAAGAGAATCTTAGAGATTATGAAGAATTTAATTAATTCATATAAGAGGTAGTTGTCTGTAATTATTATAGTAAAATCATATAGTTATCTCAGTAAAATCATATCAATTATTATAAATTAAGTTATATAGTCATAAGGTTGATTAATAGTCAAACAATATTAGGATTTTAGCTGATAATTACATTCCCCAAAATTGAATAATGTTACAAATAATTTAACCAATTCACTATGCACAAAATCCTTAAAAACTCTTTAAATATTTTGTTAAAAATATTTTGAGTGCAACAATAATCTTAAAAACTCTTT
>ERZ1292632.502-Hain-H43-01um-R2-502-length-42451-cov-7_pt1 | contig 13823 bp, 20 predicted proteins | sample MGYA00564407_ERZ1292632 | MGnify/ENA primary metagenome ERZ1292632 (study PRJEB36523, sample SAMEA6512637) | groundwater metagenome | collected 2019-01-08 | study: AquaDiva: Metagenomics assemblies of 32 groundwater samples
CGAGCCTGAGCGGAGCGGACCTGAGCGGGGCGAGCCTGCGCCGGGCGAGCCTGAGCGGGGCGGACCTGCGCCGGGCGAGCCTGCGCCGGGCGAGCCTGAGCGGAGCGGACCTGAGCGGAGCGGTGGGCATTAACAAATATCTAACCACGGACCTTTATCTTTTGGCGGATCAGCCCGGAAAAATCCGGGCATACAAACTCGTCACCTCCGATGGCATAGGGCCTTGGAATGGGGGATTGAAATACGAGATCGGGAAACCCGTCTCGGAACCGGACGCTGACACAAACGAAAATCTTGAGTGCGCCCAGGGAATAAACCTCGCAACGCTCAACTGGTGTATGCGCGAGTGGCGTGAGGATTATCGCATCCTGATCGCTGAATTCGAGGCGAAAGATATTGCGGCCATTCCCATCGGGTCGGATGGGAAATTCCGGGTGCGGGAATGCCTGATCGTGGGCGAAAAGGACCTAGTTGAAATTGGATTGGTCCCCGCGACAGCGGAGACCGGCACAAGTTTGGCGGCGGCGCGGAGTCAGGACTCCAACCATGACTAAAACCGCTCACAGCACACCATTGACGCCGGCTATGCAACCCACCAATCGGGATCAAGCAGCCGCGCCGCCGCCAAAATCCGGGGTGAGAATGGAAGTGGCCAGGTCCGAACCGAGGGGATGGCGAGCGATAAATCACAAAGTCACCCTTATATGTTTATTGCGATGACCCATCCCCTCCGTCCGGCCCTGGCGCCGGGTGAAAAATTTAAACGATAGGAGGGTCGCTTTTCCATCGGATGATGGAAATGACAACCGGAAGAGCGTCATGCTTCCCGCGCCGATCCGCCCGCCTTGATTCGCGGGTTGACCCGGATCGGCGCGGGAACATCATGGGCCGTCTGAACCTTGAATTCAGACGGCCGGGAAACCCAAACACCTTTTGAACACGGCCATGATAGGCCGGGAAAGCGAGAGATTGCAATGAAAATGCAAATCGACGTGGACAGAGACCAGGTTGAAAAGATCGTCGTAGACTATTTCAAGGCGTTCATCTTCGCAGGGAAGCCATTCAGGGTTACGCGTGTTGCGTGGCCGTACAGCATATCCACGGTCTACCTGACTGATGAGCCGGAAACGCCGGAGGCTGACCTTCCGCCGCGCAACGTGCTGGCGCCCATTCCCGACGTCCCAAAGGAGAACCCATTATGACTATCGCCGATGTGTCCGTCACATTCAGCGTCGAAAGTCTCGGCGAGCCGGAGACCACGGGCGAATATGATCGATCCCTGAGCCGAATCGAAGATCTGCTTTCTCACCTTTTTAAGTCCGCCGAATTTAGAAGCCAGGTCAGATTGCATCGGTTATTACTCTTGGATGATTTCCTGTTTGATGTCTCTCTGAGCCATGAGGATGGGCTGCGATACGACCAGTTGGCCGAGGAAGAAAATGCTGCGAGCGAGGCGCGGGCGGCGGCGCTGGACCGCGAGCACGGCAAAACGGAGGGGGAAACAGGAATTTAACCGCATTGGAAGGATTGGAAAGAATGGGAGGATAAAAATTATGGATGAGGAAACACGAGAACTGCAAGTAATCGAGCGCGGGCAGGAATTCATGCCGGTGCTCACATCAAGCCAAGCCATCGTCCGGTATGAGGCAATCAGGGATTGCGTCAAAACCGCGCTGGTCAACGGCGTGGATTACGGGAGGATCCCCGGAACCGGGGACAAGCCGACGTTGCTCAAGCCGGGTGCGGAAAAGCTCTGCACGTTCTTTGGCTTGACGGCGCGGTTCCTCGTCGAGAGCGAGGAAGAGGACTGGACCGGAGCATTGCACGGCGGGGAAATGTTCTTTCGTTATTCCTACCGCTGTCAGTTGTTCCGTGGGGACATGAGGATCGCCGAGTGCATGGGGTCGTGCTCGTCATGGGAGACGAAATACCGCTATCGGAACGCTGACCGGAAATGCCCGAAGTGCGGGAAGGACAATATTCGCAAGTCAAACAAGGGTGAGGGCGGATGGTATTGTTGGGTAAAAACCGGCGGTTGCGCAGCGACATTCCAGCTTAACGATACGACAATCACCGAGCAGAAGGTTGGGAAAATTCCCAACCCGGATATTGCCGATCAGGTCAACACGATTCAGAAGATGGCGCAGAAGCGTTCGTATGTGGGCGCGGTCAAGATTGCCGTCAACGCCAGCGGGATCTTTGCCGAGGACCTGGAAGACAATCCGCCCCAGCACACTGAGGACGCGGATGCGGATACCCCACCGATCCAGCAGCCCGCGCGGAAGACTGAATCCGTCAAGCCCGCACAGGCCAAACCCGCGCAAGCCGCTGCGCCGAAACCCTTGAACTTCGCCGCCTTCACCGCGTCGATCTACGGCTTGGGGGCGAACCTGGAAGACGCAGCAAGCGCCTGCGAGGCGATTTACAACCATCGCAATCTGGATAAACTGACCCGAACGGAGGCCGGCCAGATTTTTAAGGAAATCCAACGCGGATTTGCCGAATCCGCCCCGGCGCCGCCTGCCGGCGCCGGCCAGTCGGAGTTTGTCTAAGATGCTTGCCTTCGACGCCGAAACTCACGTCTACATGGTCAACGGCCGGGCCGTTCCGTCGGTAACGCAGTTGCTTGAGCGCCACGGCTTGGTCAATACCGAGTGGTTCACCGATGAGGCTCGGGCGCGGGGAACGGCCGTCCACGCCGCGATTCATTATCTGGATGAAGGGACTCTCGATTGGGATTCCGTGGACCCGCGCATCAAGGGCTATTTGTGCGCCTACGAGCGGTTTGTCTATGAGACCCAATTCGAGAGTTACATCAGCGAGCGGCCGCTGGCATCGGCGAAATACCACTACGCCGGGACGCTGGATCGGCTGGGCTGGCTGCATAAGCTGCTGACCCTGATTGATTTCAAGAGCGGGAAGCACGTCGCCGCCAACGAGATTCAGCTTGAGTTCTATCGGCGTCTCTGCATCGAGAATCATGACGAATTGGGGTTGTCGCCGAATGAGCACATCGGGATGCAGATTGTGGAATTGCGCGAGGACGGGAAATACAAACTACCCCCCGCGATTATCCAGCCCCATCGTCTGCAAGCGATTACAAATTCCATACTCACTTTGAACCTATTCAGAAAGGAAATGGAAGCAGCATGAGCACCGCAACTGAAAACGGAAACCAAATCATCCTCACCATGTCAACTCCGCCCGAACGGATCTTGGCGCAAGTGCCGCGTTACACGCCCGCGCGGCAGAACCTGCTGGATACCACAAAGGCCATCGTGGTCTTCGCCAGCCCCGAGGACCGCGAGATTGCGCTTAACTACGCCCGCGACCTGCAAGCCGAAGCCAAAAGCGCGAAGGCATACTACGAGCCCTATTGCGCCGTCATTTATGACCTGCACAAGCGCATGGTGGCCCGCCGCGATACTGACGTGAATGCCTACATGGGCGAAGTGGACCGGATTAAGGGCATGGTCTTGGCCTACGACCAGGAGCAGGAGCGCATCCGGCGTGAGGCCGAGGAAAAGGCCATGGCCGAAGCGCGGCGCAAGCAGGCCGCAGAGCAGGCGCGCATTGCGGAAGAAGCCCGCAAGGAGCGCGAGCGCATCATGGAGGAGGCGCGGATCGCCCGCGAGAAGGCCGAAGCCGAAGCGCTGGAACGCGCCCGGAAGCTGGAAGCCGAAGGCAAGGCCAAGGCGGCGGCGGCGGAAATCGAGCGTGCCGCTGCGGAAGCCACGGCCAAGGCTGAACAGGCCGAGCGCGAGGCCCATGCGATCACGGAACAGGCCGAACGAGAGGTTTTGGAAGTTGTTGCCGAACCGATCATCATCCCGCCCATGCCAGCACCCGCCAAGGTCGGTGGCGTGAGTAAGGCCATCCCCAAATACCGGCCGGTATTCGGCAACGTCCGTGACCTGATTGCCGCCGCCGCAACAAATCCAGATGCCTATGCCCAATACCTGACCTTCAACGATAAGGCCATCGGCGCGGCGGTGCGGGCGCAAGGCGATAAGTTCCGCTGCCCCGGCGTGGAGGTGGTCGAGGAAACCGGGATGACGATTCGCGCCAGCAAGTGAGCAGGTTTTCCGGCCACGGGCGGCCTCCGCAATGCCGTATTGCCAACGGGCGGCAGAAGCGGGAGCCGGAGCGGGAGCGGCGAACCCCGCAAGAGCCGCCCGAAAAAAACGTGAGGTTAAGCTATGACCAAAATCATCGACTGTGCTTGTAAACATGAATTCCAGGACCGCAACTATGGGCCGGGGAAGCGTGTCGCCAACAGTATTAAGTGCGAGCCGGGCCAGAATTATTACCGCTGCACGGTCTGCGGGCGCATCGACCAGCAGGCTCAGCAAAAGAAAGAAAGCTGAGATATACCATTGATTCCTTACTGGTGGATAACGAAAGATGGCGACGACTTTGCAAGGGAACTTTTTGACCGACATTACTCACGGAGAAAATACGCCGATGGGCGCAGCTCGCCGAAATTCGTTGGACCCGGTGAAGTCATCGTGCTCAGGACATGGAGTTGTGACGCGCTCTTTGTCTGGCGCAAATTCATCGACGCCAGCGGGCAACAGGGCGTCAATTGCTCAGTGTTCAGGAATGAGGGGAAGATCCGATCAAGCGACCTTATCCGACAGGCTGACGCCATCGCTGATTACTGCTGGCCTGGTCTGCGGCATTATACCTATGTCAATGCGGAAAAAATCAGATCAACTAACCCTGGATGCTGCTTTGTCAGGGCCGGTTGGCAAAGATGCGGAAAGACAAAAGGTGGCCTGGTAATTTTTGAAAGAATAAATCTATTACCAAAAGAGCCGCCCGAATTTTGAAAGCGAGGAAATCCAGATGAGAATCCATGACGAATACTACCACGAGCGGCGCTCGCCGATCACCCCGGCGCGCGGATTACGCAAAGGAAACCAGCCATGACTACCCTCCGCCTGAAACCATCATATTGCCACAGATATGAGCAAGATGCGCCGCGATCAATTTTAACGGCTCAGACGGCGGAATTCGCTTTTAGTAAGCTGAATGTTTTACTGGGAGTAAAGTGTCGCGCAGAATGTCCAGCCGCCGGATGGTCCAGGATTGGGCTTGGCCTATTCCCCCAGAAGCACAACAACAGGTCTCTTTTTCGGTCCAATGGATTTCATCATCCCGTGCGTTGGATGCCAAAGTTGGAAGATGGGTATCGTCGCATGGATTATTCCGAATTTTGCGCCTATTACGGGCTTCATCCATTTGATGGGAGGGCAAAGCGAGATGAGTAGTTTTTCAAAATGTTGCGAGTCGCGGCCGACGTGGCTTGAGCGCCTATGCCGATGGATCACGAGACTGCATTGGAGGTTAATCCCATGACTGAACGCGACCAGGTAAAGGGCGAACTCGCCAACGAGTATGATGAACACAAGGACACCTGCGCAAAACTGCTTGCCGCCCGAAACGAAGTTGCGCGGCTTGAGGCCGAACTCGAAACCCTGCGCGCCGGTAGCCTGACGGCTTATCTCCAGCGCCAAGAGGACTGGTCATCGCAGACATTCGGCCAAGGACTGCGCACCAGGGGCATCATCGAGCACATCAAAAAAGAATTGGCCGAAGTCTTGGCTAATCCGCACGATTTATCGGAATGGGTTGATGTCGTCATTCTCGCGCTCGACGGTTACTGGCGGCATGGCGGTGTCCCTGAAACGATCATGGACGCATTAAACGCCAAACAGGAAAAAAATTTCTCGCGCTTCTATCCAAAACCAGAATCCGAGGATGTTCCGTCCGAGCACATCCGCACGGAAAAATCCGAACTCGAAACCCTCTTGGGAAATAAAAACCGACCCCAAGATTGGAGGCTGAAATCCATGCGGCAAGTCAAACCCAAGAGCATCGTGAGGGGGATCGGCCCATGAAGCGCATCTGCAAGCGCCACGATTGCCCCCACGGGGGGCTGCCCCAGCCCATTGAGAATTTCCCGTGCACCGATTCATGGCACCTGCACGGATCATACTGCGCAGTTTGCCTGCCCATCGTGCGGCGCGAGAAGCGCATCCGCTACAACCGGCGTCTCGCGGCGGGCCTGGTGCGAACGAAGAACATAAATGAAAGAGGTTCATGATGCTTCCCAAAACGTTTTTAAAAAAGTTTCCCGGAGCTTGCAGTAACGGTCAGGCATGGGTCCTCACCCAGCCCACGATGGCGGTCGCCTGGGAACAGTGCCAACGCTCGGATTGGATGCTGTGGGCGTTGCAAAAACTAAACGATCATAATGAGCAAACTGAACGGCTATTAGCCTGCCGATTCGTGCGCGAGATTTGGGAGTTACTTGATGACGAGCGGAGCCGCAATGCCGTCATCGTAGCCGAAAAATACGCCACGGGAAATGCCTCGCACAATGAATTTATCGCCGCCAGGGACGCTGCCGGGGCCGCTGCCGGGGCCGCTGCCTGGGCCGCTGCCAGGGCCGCTGCCGGGGACGCTGCCAGGGCCGCCGCCAGGGCCGCTGCCAGGGCCGCTGCCGGGGACGCTGCCAGGGCCGCTGCCGGGGACGCTGCCTGGACCACTGCCAGGGCCGCTGCCAGGGCCGCTGCCGGGGACGCTGCCGGGGACGCTGCCTGGACCGCTGCCAGGGCGAAACAGGCAGACATCATCCGTGAGATGGTGCCTAATCCGTTTTAAGGAAAGGTTAATTTGCATGAAAAGGGAAAAACAAAAACTGGTCTGCTGGCGCATGAAAAGTCCTTCCGGGTCCATTTCTCACACTTGGGGGGCGCAGACTCGCTCTGAGTGCATCGCTCAATTTATGGACGGCGAATTCAAGACGTGGGAGGAATATCGTAAAATTGGTTGGCGCTGCGTAAAGGTTATTTTGTGGGAGAATAAATGATGGTCCGCTTATCCCAAAAATCCGAGAAACCCATGATCTTCTCCGCCCAATCCGTGCGGGCGATCCTGGCCGGCCGCAAGACCATGACGCGGCGCATCGTTGAGCCGCAACCCAAAATCATCCATGCCCAATTTCCCGATGGATCAATTGAGACCGAGCGCATTTTCAGAACGGGCGATCAGCGCATCCACCCGAAGCATCCGGTCGGCTCAATAATTTGGGTGAAGGAAACATTCATCAAAGAGAGCTATCCTGCTGGACCATTATCGTCAGATGATCGAGTAATTATTACATATCGTGCTGATATTCTGGATTCAAAACCTGGGGAATGGACTTCCCCATGGTTCATGTGCCGCTCGGACTCGCGCATCACTCTGGACGTCAAGGCCGTACGCGTGGAGCGGTTGCAGGAAATCACCGAAGAAGATGCGAATAAGGAAGGCTCACCTTATTACGTCATGGGTCATGGGCCGGTTAGTATCATCGAGATGCAAATTGAGCCTGGTTTTATTGGTCAAGGGAATTATCGAACGGGATTCTTGGATCTCTGGGATTCACTGAACGCCAAGCGCGGCCATCCCTGGGAAGCAAACGAATTGGTCTGGGTCTACGAATTTGAAAGGATGAAACCCTAAGCATGTCAGGAAAGCGAAGAGGGGAATTATGAACATCACCTTTGATGTGAGCGGCATCCCGAAAGGACAGCCAAGGCCAAGGGCCTTTGCGCGGGCCGGGAAGGTAAGATTATATGACAATGGGAATGCGGAAGCGTGGAAGGGCGCAATTGCTTTGGCGGCCAGGCCTCATCGCCCAGAGAAGCCGTTCGAGGGGCCGGTATATCTGGAAATTCATCATGTTATGCCACGCCCGAAAGCCCATTTCGGGACCGGCAAGAATGCCGCTCAGTTGCGCCCCGATGTCCCGGAGCGACATACGTGCAAGCCGGATCTAGATAATCTACTGAAAGCGGCGCAAGATGCCCTTACTCAAATCGGCATTTGGCGCGATGACGATCAGGTTGCGGAATGCTTTGTCACTAAAAGCTATGGCGATTTCCCAGGGGCCAAGATAGTCATCCGGGATCTGGATTTATGAAGCCGGAGCGAAAACCCTCATGAACTGCCCCGTCAAATACTGCAACGCCGGCGTCGGCGATGGTCATATGATGTGTTTTCACCATTGGTATCATGTTTCGCTCAGGACCCGGGATTGGGTCTGGGATACCCAGCGCGTCAAGAATAAACTGCGAACCGTGGAGACGGTCCAGGAACACCGACGGGCCTGCGTTCAGGCGATCAAGGAAGCCGAAGAATATATGGGAAGCAAACGTGAGCGAAACCATTTAACCAATTTTTTGAAGCTCGGAAAGGAGTAAACAGTTATGGGTAGACGACGAGTCCCGAAAGAGAAAAAAGGAAAGCGCGTTACCGTGAAACTCATCGCCCGTAAAATCGGAGAAAAGATCACGGAAACTTACAAGATCATGGAGGGCCTCATCAAAACCGATCGCGCCGACCTCAAGGATCTCAAAATCGGCATGGCTTGGCGCCTCGGCTGGCGCGCGGACCCGTATGGCGTCTTGACGCTCGGCCAATGCCGCAAGCGCGGCGATCTCGACCGCGAACTGGATGATTACGACTTGGTGATTCTGCTCAACGCGGAAGCATACCCAGCCCTCCAGGACCGCGAGAAAGAGAGGTTGATTTATCACGAATTGATGCACGCGCAGATTGTCACGTATGCGGATGACCAGCCAAAAAAAAATGATCGTGGCCGGATTGTTTTGCGGATTCGCAAGCACGACATCAGCGCATTTCGCTCAGAACTGCAAAAATACGGCGATGAAAACCTGTCGGAGATCGCCAAGATACGAATTGTCGATGCCGATTCGCCGTTAATCCAAACGGCGCCGACCGGTTGATCGCATGGTTGATCGCCGCGAGTCCAGCTACACCGTCAGCCCAGTCCGCCTGCTGCTCTTCGAGGCGGATCGGGCGCGGTGGGATTTTGTTTTGGACGGTTTACCCAAAGAGGAATACGACCGGCGCCTGGCCGCAGTGGAAGCCCAGCTTAACCTTCTGGGCTTTCATCTCGCCTGGGTGCCGGATTTTTCCATCGCCACAGCGCTACCGATGACATCGACCTCGGACATTATTCGGGAGGAGTTGTTTTAAAAGGGGAAAATCATGAATGTGAAAAACGCCGAACCGACCGATCCACACCCCAAAATCCCGCCGGGGTGCGAGTATTTTAGGCTCGCGCCGTTGCCCAATGGCGGCAGCGATTGGATATTCAATTCCCCTTACCCGGATGATATGGGCATCGGCCACTGCATCATCCTGGCAAGGCCACACCTGCGTAAAGTTATCGCGGCCGTGGCCGCCGCCGCCTGGAAGTCGATTAATGCTGAAGACGCCCAGGATTGCGCCTATCAGTGGCTGGTATGGGGGGGCTGGATTTCATGAAGCCCAACAACGAATTGATCGACACGCAGGTCTGCGCTGGCTGTGGATTATCGCGTGATGAGCATTGCATATTCACCCCTCGGCGTGCGCCGACTGATTGCAAGTGCGATTATGCGGCGTGGTCTGTAACCACGATTTCGCCGATCTGCGACAACTACGAGGACGAGGGATTTTCTGACAGCCGCTGTAAAAATTGCGAGCACGAGAAAGGCTGTCATCAGCCGTGAATCCAACCTGGGCGATCCATCAGGGCGATGTCATCCGGGGAAATATTTGGGGGAAGGAGGTTTGTTCAGTGGGTGATATAGGAATCCAGTTGTTTTTGGCCGCACTATTTTTCCAATTATTGCGGATTCATCATGCCTTACTGGAGATTTTGGAGCGTCTACCCAAGCGCGAGGAAGATCGATGATCCAGTAAAGGGGTAAAGAATGAAGAAGATTTACCGTTGGAAAGGCGGCTTCGGAAAAGGCTTGAGGGCCGAAATCGCCGTCGCGGAACTTGAGCGCATCGGAAAAAGCGCGAACGGGAAAATCATGCCGGATATGGTTGTGGCAGCGGCGCGACCGATCACCGCGCCGCTGCATCCGGCGTTTACATGGGACGATGGCGAGGCCGCGGAAAAATATCGGCTGCACGAGGCGAGATTATTAATCAACCACATCATCATCGTTCCGATCATGGAATCCGGCGAGGAAAGAGAATCCGTGCGCGCCTTCGTGAGTCTGGCGCCGGAAGATGACGAAACACGGTCATACGAATCCATTGTAATCGTGATGAATGATGCCGAAAAACGGAGTCGGATTTTATCTCAAGCCCTCGGAGAACTTGAGGATTGGACCCGGCGGTATCATTCATTCGAGGAATTTTCGCGCCTGATCGATGAAGTCAGGCACGTCAAGCAGACCATTCAGGGATCGCGCGTAAATTCACGCGCCAAACAACCCGGACGCAAAACGGCAAAGCAGGGAGGAACCACACATGCCGCGTAAAGGGAAGATGAGCGAAGGAGAGGAATCGATCGTTCTAACGAAAGAAAAAGAAGTGAAGATCACGCCTCCAAACTTTCAGACGGCTGAATTCACGCTGACGGGTGTCACGCCCTACGTGATGAACAAATTCAGCCAGAAGGTGATCGGGGAAATGGCCGCCAAGCACGCGGCCGGATCGACCGCAAACAAGGGAACGAAGCGTAAGAAAAAGGATTTTGACGCGAATTATCAAGAAGCCATGCACCGGAGTAAGCAAGGGTGGATCGGGATTCCAGCTTCCTGTTTCCGCAATGCACTCATCAGCGCGTGCCGTTTAGTCGGCTTCAAAATGACCATCGCAAAGCTGACGCTCTTCGTCGAGGCGGACGGCTACGACCGCGATGAGGGTACTCCACTGATAAAGATCACGCACGGCGAGCCGACGAAAAATATCGGTTACGTCCGCAACGCCGATCTCTCGCCGGACATCCGCATCCGCCCGTTATGGGAAGAGGGCTGGCAAGCGAAAGTCCGAGTTCGTTTCGACGCCGATCAGTTCACGCTTGAAGAGGTCTCGAATCTTTTCCACCGAGTAGGGTTGCAGGTTGGGATCGGCGAGGGGCGGCCCGATTCCAAAAAATCCGCCGGCATGGGTTGGGGCTTGTTCTCAATTTTGCGGAACGAATCCAAACCCGTCCGGCTTCCGGCGAAGCTGATTATCGGCCCGGAATGACACGGCAGGCGAGGAATGGCCGGGTGTGGCGTGTCCAGGACCCGAGAGCCGAGGCCTGGTCAGGTATATCGCGGCAGGCATGGCACGTCAGGCGCGGGCGGGGCAAGGCGTGGCGAGTCACGGCAGGCAAGGCGCGGCAAGGTACGCCGAGGCACGGCGCGGCCGGGCTGGGCAGGTCACCCAAACCGGGGTCGAGTAATCGGCCCCGGTTAAACCTTCTTGGAAGCAGCGAAGTAAAGGCGAAGAAAACACCATTTGAAATAGGAGCAAAATGACCATGCCGAAGACGTTTCCATACTTCCCTTTTTACCCGGACGATTTTGTTTCGGACGGCGTAGTTTCCCGCATGTGCGTAACAGGCGTCGGCGCATATGCGATGCTGCTGTGCAAGGCGTGGAGAGAGACTCCGCCAGGCACCTTGCCGAACGACGATCGCATACTTTCGAGGTGGGCAGGCTTTGGTCCGATGGATGAAATTTCATGGGATGACGTTAAAAATGAGGTTATGGCCGCTTTCTTTTTGAGTGAAAATGATGGGCGCTGGCATCAAAAGAGGATGGAACTCGAATACGCCTTGATGGTTGATAAGTGTAAAAAATTCAGCGGTTTGGCTAGTAAAAGATGGGGCGTTCAAGATTCAGCGAATACGCATATGCGTGACGGCATGCGCACCGCAGATGCGAAAGAGCCCTCTACGCATATGCGCTCCGCATATGCGAAAAGGCCTCCTACGCATGGAGACACGCGCGCGCGTATGGAGAAGGAGAAGGAGAAGGAGAAGGAGAAGGAGAAGAAAGAGCGCTTGCGCGCACCGGCGGCTTCGCCGCCTTCTCTCTCTCTCTTCAATCCAAAAATATCCTTCCCGGAATTCTGGACAGCCTACCCCAAATGCGAGCGGAAAAAGGGCAAGGCAAAAGCCGAGTCCGTCTACGCTAAAATCGTGACCGACCAGGCCGCTCACGAGAAGCTCCTCGAAAGGCTTGCCGAGGATAAGGCCAGCGGGTGCTGGCGCGGGGACGCCGGAAAGTTTATTCCCCTGCCGGCAACCTGGCTCACTGGACGTCGCTGGCTCGACGACCCGGCTGACACCAGCGAACCCTTCGAGGCTCCGCCGGCCAGCACTAGACAGCCGGAGCGTAAGGCGCGGGAGATCCCGGAACCATCGCCCGAAGCCGTCAAAGGCGCCGAGCACTGGCCGGCTGTCCAGCAGCGCCTCCAGGCTGCGATGGACCCGGAGAGTTACGAGACCTGGATCAAGCCCCTCAAGTCGCGGGCAATCGGGAAATGCGGGATTTGGCTGATTGCGCCGTCAAAATTCATTGGCAATACAGCCATTAACTCCTATGGATGCAATATTATAGATATTGTTCAAGGGTTGCTCAAGCTGGAAAAGGACGCGGAGATCGAAGTCTATTTCGAGTGCGAGGAGGGTGGACTTGCGGAAGGTGACTAAAATGGCTCAAAAACTCGCTCCAGGGGGCATCCTGGCGCGTTTTCGGGGTTGGGCAAGAAAAATCCCCGGCCGGGGTGGTCGGGGATCAAGGATAGGGCTGGAGCAATGGTGCGGGTCCAGCTTTATTCCCCCTTCGCCTTGGCGATCGCCGCGCCGTCAATCTCAAGGATGGCTTGAGCGCCATTCGTCCTCAAAGATTTTTCCGCCGCGGCGTTTAATTCATCAATCGCTTTTTTGGCGAAACTCAGAGTTTTGAATTCACGCGTTCCGCTACCCCTGCGCCAATTGGCCCATTCTTCCGCCCAAACGTAATACTTCTCCCATGTTTCATCATAGCTGATGCGTCGGCTACCGTAATTGATTACGTCGGCTTTCATCGTGTGTTCTCGTTTCCAGCCTTGGCGGGCTTCAAAGATTTTTTAAGCGCAGCCATAACCGCGACAGGCTTACCCATGCCGCGAGCACCGCCGAATAGGGCTTGCTCGCGTTGTGCCGCGGCGATCAGCCGCAGGCGCGCCCAGTCCGCCCAGGCCCGGCTGTCGGACTCCGCCGCCAGGCGCTGGGCGTCATATTCAGCCCTGTTGAGCCGGATCAATCGCGAGATTTCGCGTTGCATCGATTTTCCTCCTTTCGATTTGCTTTTCCGTGGTTTCCATTTGTACCGTCCTCCTCGTCTTTGACATGTCTTTAGCATATCTCACAGATGTTCCCCTGTCAAGGGGCCCATGTCGCTTTTTTTAAATTATTTTTTGGAAATGTTTTGATGAATAATAACCAAACAAGAAAAGGACGCATGTGGAAATATGTTGACGGATTTATGTGGATGTAAAATCCTTTATGGGGGGCGCAAGGGGATTGAAGGGGTTTTAGGACGAGGGGAGCTGATCGATTGCCGATCTCAGATGCCAGACTTCAGCGGAGGATTGACCGGGCCGTCGTCAAGCAGGAGGCCCAGCGGCTTAAGATTGCCGGCGAGTCGCTGGATAAATTCGGGATGGTTTCCGATCGGGTCTTTCGAGTGATTGAAAAATCGATTGATGATCGAGCTATTATCAATGGGGCTGGCCTGGTGACCAAGTGGGCGGAGTGGAGCCGGCGCAAGGAACCCCCGACGCCGGGAAATAACCAACTAAACATTCAAGTTAATTTTCCTTTGCCGCACCCGGATGACGCGACCGAGCCGGTCGGCATTGTCGATCTCACGCAAAATACTGACAACAACGGTAACGGCAATGGCAACGGCAACGGCAACGGACACGCCAACGCGTAATGACTTCGGGATCTCTCCCCATCCTAAACAGGTATTATTTCACCAATGCGTTGC
>ERZ1292632.2883-Hain-H43-01um-R2-2883-length-13818-cov-4_pt1 | contig 13818 bp, 9 predicted proteins | sample MGYA00564407_ERZ1292632 | MGnify/ENA primary metagenome ERZ1292632 (study PRJEB36523, sample SAMEA6512637) | groundwater metagenome | collected 2019-01-08 | study: AquaDiva: Metagenomics assemblies of 32 groundwater samples
TGATCGCCCCGGACCTCAAGGCCCTCCTGGTGGAGTGGGAGCGTATCGCGAAACTCGCCATCGACGCGCCCGTGCCCTCGTGCCTGCGCGTCGCCCCGCCGCTCCGGGTGCGCGCCCTGCGCGACATGTGCGGCCCCGGCGTCGAGCGCATCCGGCTCTCGGGCGACGACGGGGGGGCGCTCCTGGCGTTCGCCCGCGACCGCTACCCGGACCTCGCGGGCGCGATCGAGCGGGACCCGCAAGGCGGCCTGTTCTGGCGGACGGGGCTCGAGGCCGAGCTGGAACAGCTCTTCGAGCGCCGGGTCTTCCTGAAGTCGGGCGGGAGCCTCGTCTTCGACTTCACCGAGGCACTGACGGTCGTGGACGTCAACTCGGGCCGGCCCTTCGAGGAGGGCTCGCCCGAGGAGACCGCCCTGCGCACGAACCTCGAGGCCGCGCAGGAGATCCCGCGCCAGCTCAAGCTGCGCGGCATCGGCGGCATCATCGTCGTGGACTTCATCGACATGCCGAACCCCGAGCACCAGAAGCAGATGATGGAGGTCCTGGAGGCCGCGCTCCGGCACGACCGCGTCAAGACCCAGGTCGCCGTCCTTTCGCCTCTCGGGGTCGTCGAGATGACCCGCAAGCGCGTGGACGACACCCCGTACCACCACCTGACCGAGATGTGCCCGACCTGCGGGGGTCGCGGCCGCACGCTCGCCCCGGCGACGCTCGTGATCCAGGTGGCGCGCAAGGTGCTCCGGCTCATCCGCGAGGGCGGCCGCGAGCCCGTGACCGTGCGGGTACACCCGCGGCTCGGCGTCCTCCTGCGCGAGGACTCGCACCTGCTGGAGGCGAGCCTCCACGACCAGGGCCGGGCGAATATCGTGATCGCGGACGACGCGTCCCTGCCCTACGAGCAGTTCCGGGTCACCGCCGCGGAGGGCTAGAGCTTCCGCCCCTCGTCGAGCATGGCGAGGTAGTTGTCCAGGGGGATGTAGTTCGCGACCGTGTTGCCGGTCCCGAGGCAGAACCCGCCGCCGGGCTGGCAGGTCTTCACCGTCTCCCGCACCCGGGAGCGGATCCTCTCCTCGTCGGCCCGGATCAGGAAGTCGAGGTCGAGCCCGCCGAGCAGGGAGAGCCGGTGCCCGTACGCGACCTTGGCGTCCGTGATCTTCTCGATCGTGTCCTCCCACGAGTGGATTCCGTCCAGCTTCACGTCCTCGATCAGGTCCTCGAGAATCGCGGCGCGGCAGCCGCACGCGTGCAGGATGTACGGGTGGCCCGCGGCGTGCGACATCGCGGCCAGCCGCTTGTGGCCGGGCAGGACGAACTCGCGCATGTCCTTGGGGCTGAACAGGAGCTGGGTTTTGAACCCGAGGTCGTCGGACGCCCACGTGATCTTGACCCGCTTCGACTGGAGCATGACCTTGAGCCAGGCTTCCTCGCGTTCGACCACGCGCTTCGTGATCTCGGCGAGCAGGGGACGGTCCTCGTGGAGGGCGATGCACAGGGTCTCGTACCCCATGAGCCAGCAGAGGTACTCGCAGAAGTGCCCCTGCCGCGCGACGATGCACATGTCGTCCGGCAGGTGCTTCTCGAACCACTCGAGCGCGCGGGTGTCCGCCTCGCCGACCTTCGGCCACGGGTACTTCTCGAGCTCCTCCCAGTTCGTGATGAGCCCCTTGTCCTCGTGGATCCATTTCCGCTCCCCGCGCTTCTGGCCGGCTTCCGTCGTGTCCTCGGCCTTCAGTCCCTCGCCGGTGTCCAGCCCGCCGACGGAGGTGCCTACCCACTCGTAGCCGAGGAACCGCTGCATCGCGATCGACCGCTTCCAGCCGAAGTCGGGTGCCGACCGGTCGAGCCCCCTGGTCACGCCGTACCGCTGGTCGACGGCCTCCTCGATCTCCCAGTCCTGGAAGAGTTCGATATTGAAGACCCGCGACGGGGTGCCCTGCCGGCGGATGTTGCGGACGAGGGCTTCCCAGTCGAGCTTGTGAACCTCGGTGAACGGTTTGAAGTCGCGCATGGGCGTCATCTTACTCCTTCAGCGGCTTCCATCGCAGCCGGTAGCCCTCGACTTCCCGGGCCCGGCGGGCGTCGTCCCAGCCCAGCAGCGGTGCCGCGACGGCGGCCGCGGCTTCGGCGGCGTCGGTGCCCCGGCAGACGCACGTGTGCGTGATCCCGAGCCGCCGGACGAGCAGGTCCTCGAGGTCCCCGGCCATCTCCGCGCGGATCGCGTGCACGATCTCGCCCCGGATATGCCACGTGTGCGGACAGAGGGGGTCGAGTCCGCCCGGTATACTGCCCGCGGCCTCGAGCACCTGCGTCGTCCGGGCTCCGTAGCGGGCGAGGAGTCGTTCCCACGACGGGGGACGAGTTTCGACGTCCGGAGAAACTCGTAAGACACCCGTTTCGGGTGTCCCAAGGCCAGGCGGAGGAGGGGCCGACGCGACGGCTCCCGGCAGGGGCAGGTTCGCCGTCGGGCACGGCGTCCTCTTCCTGCCCAGCAGGTCCTCGATCCGGTCGGTCGCCTGCTCGGCCATCTCGCGGTAGGTCGTGAACTTGCCGCCGAGCACGGAGAGGAGCCCCGGCGGCTGTTCCCTGATCGAGTGCTCGCGCGAGCTCGCGGACGGGTGAAGCGCGCTTCCCGCCAGCAGCGGACGCACGCCCGCGAACGCGGAGACGACGCGATCGGGATGGATCCGCAGGGCAGGCAGGGCCGCGGCCGCCGCGTCGAGCAGGTACTGGATCTCCGTCGGCTCCGGCTCGGCCTTCCCGGGATCGCCGGCGAAGTCCGTGTCCGTTGTGCCGATGAGCGTGAGGCCGTTCCACGGCAGGATGAAGAAGACGCGGTGATCGATCTGCGTTCGCAGGATCATGGCCGTGTCCACGAGCCGGTCGCCGTAGACGACGTGGACGCCCTTGGTCGGTCGCAGCACGGGCCGGCCGGCCCTGCCCGCGAGGCCGAGCACGGCGTCCCCCCACGGACCCGCTGCATTGACCACGAGGCGGGCCGCGACCTCGAAGTCGCGCCCGTCGGCCCGGATCCTGGCGCCGGTCACGCGGCCCGCCGCGTCCCTCGTGAACGCCGCGACTTCGGCGTGGTTGACCACGACCGCGCCCGCTTCGGCCGCCGCTATCGCGTTCTCGAGCGTGATCCGGGTGTCGTCCATCTGGCCGTCGTAGTAGAGGGCGCCGCCGACGAGCTTGCGGCCCACGAGCCCGGGCTCCTTCCTGATCAACTCGGCCGCGGAGAGGAACCGGTGGCTCCGGATCCGGTTCCGCCCCGCGAACGCATCGTACAGGAAGAGCCCGATCCGGAGCATCCACATGAACGGCGGCCAGCCGTTCCCGCGCTCGTAGGGCAGGAGGAACGGGTAGGGGCGGACGAGGTGCGAGGCGAGCCGCAGGAGGCGCTCGCGCTCGCGGACGGATTCCATGACCAGTCCGAGGCGTCCCTGCTCGAGGTACCGCAGGCCCCCGTGGGCGAGCTTGCTCGTCCGGCTCGACGTTCCCGCGGCGAAGTCGTCGCGCTCGACGAGGGCGACGCGGAGTCCGCGCAGGGCGGCATCCCGGGCGATCGAACACCCGACGATCCCGCCCCCGACGATGAGAACGTCGAAGGGTGTGCCTCCCAGCGCTTCCGGCTCCCGGCGCATGGGTCCATCATATAATCAGAGGGATGCGTCTCGTTGCCTGCCTCCTTGGCCTGATCCTCGCGCGACCGGCGGCCGCGGACGGGGCCACCGACCCCGGGGGGGCGCTGGGCTCGACCAGCACCCGGCTGATGGGCGTCGTCACCGTCTTCGCCGGGTACGCGGGGACGTCCATGGGCAAGGTGAGGGCGGCCTTCGACGACAGCTACGGCGCGAGCGTCCGGGCGGCGCGGGACGCCGGCGGGTCCGGCACGGCCTCGATCAGGACACCCGGGTTCTTCCAGTGGGGGGCGGAGGCCGGGATCGGGGCGACGGAGAATCCGGCCGGGTTCCTGGTGCGGTTCGTCTCGTACGCGCCGGCGACCCTCACCGCCAAGATGGAGTACCAGCTCGGCGTGTTCTCGGTGCACGAGGAGACGAACGTGGATCTTTCCCTCGTGGCCGGGCTGGTCGGGCCCTGGGTCAACATCCGGGCGGGCGGGTTCAACATCCGGGGCACGGCACTCGCGGGTCTCGCCCGGCTGACCGGCACCTGGAAGATCGCGGGCGCCTCCACGTTCGACTTCAGCCCGTTCGGGATCTTCACTTCCACCTGGGGCGGAGACATCCCCGTGGAGGGGACCGACATGACCTGGGAGGTGGATCTCGAGGTCACGCGCGAGGTCGCGAGGAACGTCGAGGCCTTCGCCGGTCTCGGCTACGGCGGGGCCTCGATCGGCACGGTCAAGGTCAGCTCTAACCGGGACCTCGACGGCGACGGGATTGCCGAGTACCCGGCCGGCATGGTCATGATCCGGGATGCGGAGGGCCGGCCGGTGCCCTTCGAGCTGGGCGGCATCCGCGCCCGCGCCGGCCTCCTCTTCCGGCTGTAGCTCCCCACGGCTTCCCGCATGCTATGCTGGGCCCGATGCACCGCATAGCCGTCCTCTGCCTGGCGGGTCTCCTCCTTGCCCGGCCCGCCGCCGCGGCGCCGTCCCTCTCCTCCGCCGACCCCGAAGAGGTCAAGCGCGCCGTCGCGAAGTTCCAGAAACTCGAGAAGGTCGAGCAGGACCAGAAGCTCTCGGATCTCATCGACCGGCTCGGCCACGCCGACGAGGCGAAGCAGGTCGAGGCCGAGACCGCCCTCCGGAACCTCGGCGACCTCGCCGTCCCCGCGCTCGTGGGCGCCCTCAAGGTCCGTCGCGGCCGCCCGCCGCAGCGCGCCCGCATGGTCGCCGTCCTCGGTACGTCCGCCGGCCGCGGCTCCCCGGCGACACAAGCCGCCGTCCTCGATGCCCTCGCCTGGGTCCTGACCGAGGAGGCCCCCGTCGGCTCCGCGGCGGGGGAGGAGCTGTTCAAGGCCGGGGAGGCCGCCGTCCCGCTCCTCGCGAAGAAGGTCGAGGCCGGCGCCGACGGCGAGAAGGTCGAGTCGCTCAAACTCCTCGGCCGGCTCGGGGCCGCCGCTAGCCCAGCGATCCCGGCCATGACCGGGCTCCTGACCTCGTCCGCGGCGTCCGCGACCGCCAAGGACCAGGCTCTCGCAGTCCTCGAGCCGCTCTGGGGCGCGGAGATGACCGTGCCGAAGGAGCTCTGCGACGGGCTCCAGGACCCCGCCTCGCGCTCCCGGCTCCTGCGGTTCTACGAGACCCGGAACCCCGGCGAGTGCCTCGAGCCGCTCGCCCGCCTCCTGCCGGCCGCCGAGCCCGCGGACCAGGTCCGAATTCTACGATCACTGGGCAAGGCGGGCGCCCCCGGCTTGGCGTTCGTCCTCGACATGGACAAGGTCGCGACCGCCTCCGCCGCCCCCGCGGTCGCCTCCGAGGCCGCCAAGACGATCCAGTGGCTGATGGGGCAGGCCGGCGCGCCGGAGCTTCCGCTCGTCGCCGACGCCTTGCAGAAGGGGACCCCGCCGACGCGGAAGGAGGCCGCCGCCGCCGCGGGCCGGATCGGGGCCGCCGCGGCCGGCCTCGTCGCGCGCCTCGTCGCGAACCTCAAGCCCGGGAACGAGGCCCTCGAGACCGAGGTGCTCAAGAGCCTGGAGGCGATCGGGACGACGGCCGCCGTGGACGCCGCGAAGACCTACCTCGGCCGGCAGGAGATCCAGAAGAACATCGCCCTGCTCGCCTCCCCGAACCGCGCCGAGGTCCTGGGCGCGGTGCAGGGGCTCTTGCCCCACGGCAAGGCCGCCTGGGCCGCCGTTCCGGCCCTCGAGGCCCTGTTCGCCGGCGACGACTCCGCGGTGTCGCGGGAGGACACGGCCGCCCTCTACGGCGCCCTCGCCCGGACCCTCCGGGCCATCGGGACCAGGGACGCCCTCGCCGTCCTCAAGAAGTACCGCAAGGCCGTCATCTTCTACGAGGCCGAGATCCTGGACTCGGACAAGCTGGCCCGGCTCAAGCGCGACCTCTGGGAGCAGAAGGCGTACGGGGAGGGCACCCTCTGGTCGTTCATGGAGCAGAAGGACGACACCTACCGGGCGCTCTCGGAGTTCGAGAAGAAGCGGTTCCGGACCACCCACGGCGCCGAGATCGCCCGGCGGCAGGCGGAGGGCCGGTCCGCCTCCTGGGCCGTCGTCATCCCGGTCAAATTCGAGGACGCCAAGTACAGCTTCAAGGAGAAGCGCTTCAACCTCGACGCCTTCGAGGAGCTGACCTGGGGCGAGGACACGGTCCGGTTCGACCGGACCGTCACCATCCCGCCCGTTCTCGCGGACGAGACGGACGCCGAGGAGCTCGTCAAGGGCGGCAGGGAAGCCACCGTCACCGTCGTCTTCCGCAAGGCCCGGTACTACTCCCGCGCCGTCCCCAAGGGCCCCGCGGTCTCGGGCGTCACCGGCGAGGTGATCGCCGTCCGCTGCGAGATCCCCGGCCGCCCCCCCTCCGTCCGCTACTTCGGCGCGGACTAACGCGCCGCTGGCCTCCGCCTCGGCCCCTGACGCCCCCTCCCGCGCCGACAGAGACCGCTTTGCCCAGCATCAGGCAAAGCGTCGAATCTCGGCCTTTCCGACTCACGGCCGCTGAGCGAACAATAGTGCATGGACAGGGAACTGTCGGAACCGCTCGGTTTGGTAGAATGCACGCCAACGGTGGATAGGCTGCGACCAATAGGCATCGATCTGTTTGCGGGCGCCGGGGGGATGAGTCTCGGCTTCGAGCAAGCCGGTTTCGATGTCGTTGCGGCGGTGGAAATCGATCCAGTGCATGCGGCCGTTCACAAGTTCAACTTCCCCGCCTGTGCCATGCTGACTAGCTCGGCGATAGGGCTTACCGGAGCCGAGATCCGGAGGGCGGCCGGCATCGGGGCGCGGCGAGTCGACGTGGTATTCGGAGGCGCGCCGTGCCAGGGCTTCTCCCTGATCGGGCACCGCGCAATGGACGATCCGCGCAATTCGCTCGTCGGCGAGTTCGTGAGAATCGTGTCCGAGCTCGAGGCGAGGTACTTCGTCTTCGAGAACGTGAGAGGCCTGACTCTCGGCCCTCATCGACAGTTCCTGGAAGAGGTCATCGAAGCCTTCCGAGTCGCGGGCTATCGGGTTCGCGTTCCTTGGCACGTCTTGGACGCGAGCGCCTATGGCGTTCCGCAACATCGCGAACGATTGATCCTTCTGGGCGCCCGAAAGGGTTGCCGAGTGCCGGAATACCCCCTACCCACGACGTTGGCTGCAGGAGGAGCGCCCACGCTTCCGCGCTTGCGAGTCGGCCCCACGTGTCGAGATGCACTCGGCGATCTGCCGGATGTGGACGCCTTCGAGGAGCTCTGGGAACGCGACGAGGTGAAGGCGGGCGAGTGGGGAAGACCCTCCCGCTATGGAGTGGAACTCCGATGCCTGAAGGGACTCGGATGGCACTTCGGCTATCGGAGGAAGATGGAACCCGGGATTCTCACTTCTAGCATACGGACGAGGCATTCGGACATTTCGCGTCGCCGCTTTTCGGAGACTGCCGGCGGAGAGACCGAGCCGATCTCGCGTTTCTACAGGCTCCCTGCCGACGGAATCTGCAACACTCTTCGGGCCGGCACGGACGCTGCTCGCGGAGCATTCACCAGTCCGCGTCCCATTCATTACGCATTTCCTCGTTGCATCACGGTTCGGGAAATGGCTCGGTTGCACGGCTTCCCGGATTGGTTCCGATTGCACGAAACGAAGTGGCACGGCGCGCGCCAGGTCGGCAACGCCGTACCCCCTCCGCTGGCACGGGCGATTGCGACTGTCGTGATGTCGGCGCTCGGGGTGCGGCCCAGCCGGCCGAGGGATACTATTGTGCTCGGAGAAACGTCCCTCCTGCGAATGGATACATCGCACGCCGCGGCCTACTGGGGCGTGCCGAATCCCATCGGCAAGCGAGACAGAAAGAGCGGCGCGAGGAAGCGGAAACAAGAGGAGATCGAAGTCGAGCGCCTTCAGGCGGTGCATGCGTAATGGCGGGAGCCAAGCAGCAGGGGCGCTACGGCGCTCTCGTTGCCAAGCTGTTCAAGGATCGGTATCGACCGGGTAAGACGCACGTGCCGTTCACGCGCGACGATCTGAGAACGGCAGCCAACGCGCTCCGCATCGTTCTGCCGAAGAACTTGGGCGACGTCGTGTATTCGGTGCGATACCGGGCCGATCTGCCCGATGCAATCGTGAAGACGGAGCATGGCGGCAGGAAATGGATGATCCTCGGCGAAGGAATCGCGAAATACGCGTTCAGACTCATGAAACTCGAACCAATCGTGCCGAATCCTGGCATGTCGGTCGTCAAGATACCCGACGCCACTCCCGAGATCGTGGCACGCTACGCACAGAGCGACGAGCAGGCGCTTCTCTCCAAGGTTCGATACAACCGGATCATCGACATCTTTCTGGGCATTGCCACCTTCTCCCTGCAGAATCACCTGCGAACGACGGTGGAGGGCATCGGCCAGGTCGAGCTGGACGAACTATACGTGGGAGTGGACCGGCGAGGCCGGCAATACGTGATACCCGTACAGGCGAAGGGGGGGAGCGACAAGCACTCGCCCGTCCAGACGCTGCAGGATATCGCATGCTGTCGCGAGAAATTCGATGGCCTCGTTTGTCGTCCCATTTCCGCCCAGTTTATGGACAACGAGACCATAGCCATCTTCGAGCTGACGGAAGAGCAGGACTCCGTGAGGATCGTCGAGGAGAAGCACTACAAGCTCGTGCCGGCGAGCCAAATCAGCAAGAAGGATCTGGAGGCCTACGGCAGAGCTCGGCCGGATCTCTAGCGCTTCGTAGCCGGCCCCAGGAACGCACCGACTTTTGCGGCTAGGTCCCCGGGATGCCGTCTCAACTGGCACTGCCAGACGGTCAGGACGGTCCATCCTCTTCTGCGTAGCCGCACTCGCGTCCTGCGGTCTCGTTCCCTGTTCTCTCTCCGTTTTGCACTCCAGAAGGCCCGATGCGACTTGGGAGCTCTGCCGTATCGGCACTTATGTGCGTGCCAGAAACAGCCATGCACGAGGATGACTCGTCTTCGTGCAGGAAAGGCCACGTCGGGCGTGCCCGGAAGGCTATGCGGATGCAGGATGTAGTCCTTTCGATAGCGATAGCCACCGGCAGAGAGGAGGCGCCGCATGAGCAGCTCGGGGCCGGTGTTCTTACCCCGGACACGGCGCATTAGCGCGCTCCGCCTCCGGACGCTAAGCCGATCCATGAGACCATTACATCAAGCTGGTGGGTGCGAATACGAATCGCGGTGCGGATCCGGAGAACGCTTGGCTCTCCGCGCTCTCCGGGAGCCAGACGGCACTACCCGCCAGTTGGGGCCTTATCGTGTTCGTGTTGCGGTTCGTACCACCAGAAGTTGATGGGCTGCTTCGGGTTGTACGTCCGAAGGCCCTTCGATGAAGGGAGCAATGCTCCGAGGCTCGCCTTGACTTGATGTGCTCAAGAACATTGAGATCGAACCGCTGTCGAGCAGGCCCGAGACTGACGCGCCTTCTCGACTCCGGGCCACCGGGACTTGACTGGCTCATCCATATTCGGACAGAGCATCCAGACTTCGATGTGCTTGACACGTCCGTCGCTCCATGCCAGCATCATGCGGGAAGGGGGTGTAGATGCCGTATATCTGTGACGATTGCGTTCGACCGAGCGAGGAGCGCGTCATCCTCGAGGGGCAAGCGGTGCGATGCTCTGGATGCGGCAAGCGCTTCCACCCAGACTGCTTCTTGGCTCACAATGGGCAGCGACACAACGGCAAGGCAACGTCCTCACCGCTTAGAGAACTAGGCGACCCCGGCGGCAATCGGGGCTCTGACAAGTTCCAGGAGATGGCGGATGCATCTGAGTTGCGAGGGGCCATTCTCGAGGCCCAAGAGGAAGACCAAGTCGTCTGGGCTCTCGTAAAATCCTGCGCGGTCTTCGGTTTTGAAAACGCCCGGTACTATGATGCCAACTATGATCGTCTCGCCAAGGAATACGGGTACACGCTGCGTGCCGCCTCCCGGACCTATGCTGGGGCTCCGGTCGGCTTTACGATATACAGGGCCACCATCTCGGATGCGGCAATTAAGTCGCGCGAGCCAGCGTGGGAAACTTATGATGAAGCCCATGCCGATCTGCTGAAGCGCGAATGGATCAACAAGCTGGAACTCCAGGGGCAGGGCTGGGTCGACATTCCCATACACTCCGGCGCGCGGCTGGTTGGTCTCTGGGCAATGGATCGTAAGAGCGCGCGCAAGCTCACAGGGACGGAAAGGCATCACCTGCGAGAGACGGCCTCACTTGCCGCCCTCAAAGTTGACGGACTTCGGGAGCGATGGATATGTTCGGTCATGGATCGCCTGGTAGGGAGATCGACGGCGCAGGATGACTGCAAGGCGGAATCGGCCCATTCCTCGGACTCGTTCATGAGGTCGCTATGCTTGGACCTGAACGCGGTATTCGGTTCCCTCTTCTTGTTCGATCCTGTTCGGGGAAGGATCGCGAAGAAGGTCGAGTTCCTCAACGATGGCGTGGGGGCTTCGGAAGTCAGCGCGCCGTGGGATAGGGAGTACCGCCTCGGCCAGTGCCTAACTGGCAAGGCGTTCGTGGACAGCCGGCTGCGGTTCATCCCCGATGTAGGTCGACTGAAGAGCGAGGAACCGGACCTCATCGAAAGTAGATCTGAAGACTGGCACGTGCTTGAGGGGCGCGAGCCGTTGAGGACCATCATGTATGGGAAGCTTATCGTTCCCCCAGACGCATCTGCTCTACTTCGGTTCATCAACAGGACGGATAGGCCAACACTCCCATTTACGCCAGCCCACGAAGCGCTCATGGATCGTGCCGCCCTCTGTCTATCGCAAGTCTTGGCGCTTGAGCATGCCTCGCAGAGACTGCGCTCAGTGTGGCAGGGGTTCTCTTTCGCTTTGGGTAGGCCCTACCAGGGATCCGCAAACTACGCCGCCATCGCGCGGGCCGCTGCGGATATCGGGTACCCGGTCTTCCTCATCACGATCTGGCAGGATGACGGAGTGCTCAGTGCATCATGGGCCAACGATAAGGAACTGAGCTCCGAGATGAAGCCTCTTGAGGGGGCGGCTGAGTGGCCCGAGATTCATGGACTCGGCCCGCCAGGCACCAAGAGCCTCGGTGCAATACCACGAGCCTTGCGTAATGTGCTTGAGAGGCGAGGGGTTCGAAGGATCTATGTTGTGCCGACATCATCAGGGAGGATGGAGGCGGCCATTCGGGAGCATACGGTTTCCATCATCCCCATCCGGATTGACGACGCGGAGAACGCGGAAGCTGAGGAACAGCGTTCTCCGGATGCCATACCGGATTCGCACCTTTCCCTGGATGTTCTGGGGGGCTTGGTGGGCAGCATCCGAACCATTGCTCACAATCGGGATCTACTGCTTTCGGCTGACGAGGCGATCGGCACGATTGCGCACGAGATGAACACGCCTTCCAGTGCGCTTGTGACGATGGCGGGGGTAATGGCTGACCAGTTGAGGGAGCTTTCATCGGCCATTCCTGATGAGGTGCATTCGGAGCTCGGCTATCAGGAAGTCATGGACAATGGGCATTTTAGGTGGCTCCGCGCTGTCGGGAGGAGGCAGATCGGAGCCTATCTCGAAACTATTGATCGCAGGATCGACCATTACGCCGTCTACGTGCAGAAAGTTGTCGGCGATGCGCTCGTTTGGGCGAGGATGGGAGACAAGCAGATCGAGATGGACTTCACCGACGTCAACATCCTCGACCTCCTCAAGTTGGTGGTTCACGAAGCCAAGAAACGGCTAGATGAGAAAGAGGCCGAGATCAGAGCTCCTTTCCGCGTGAAGATGGGCGAGAACGTCTCGAAAGTGGGATCTCTGGTTGCGGACCTTGTCCTCCTCCACAAGATGTTCGCCAACCTGCTCGACAACGCGATCAAGTACTCCCACTCCAGGCCAGGCTTCGACAATGTCATCGTGATCAGCGCGGAACGTCAGACGGGCCTAGTAGACGTCGCATTCACTAACTGGGGGCTCGGCATCGACGAATCCGACTACGAGAACATCTTCGACAGGTTCTACCGGAGTTCGGTGCGGGATCGAAGGCATACCGTGAGAGGTGTCGGTCTGGGACTGGCGACCTGCAAGAAGATTGCGCTACTTCATGGGGGGACCATACGGGTTCAGTCCAGCCCGACGCTTGATGACCCCGATCGTGTAAAGGCAAAGGAGGGATATGAAACGACGTTCACGGTTCGCCTCTCCACCAACCTGAAGAGGGGTCGCAAGGACATCATGGGGGCGGGAGTGCCATCTCATGGGGGCGACAAGTAGCGATGCGCATCCTCTGGCTTGAGGACGTCCCGGAGGAGGTCGGGCGCGTAACGCGCTCGCTCATGCGAGCTTCACATGAGCTGCGGGTGGCAAGGAGCTTCGACGAAGCCGTCGCGTATGTCGCGGAATCCGTTGCGGCGGGTGAGTACTATGACCTTGTGCTTCTCGATGCTCGCCTGGAGGAGCAGCACAAAGGTTCAATACTCTTTGGCCAGATGAGAAGGGGAGAGCACGGCTCGTGGGGCAAGGAAGTATGGGTGATTTTTCTGACCAAGTATAAGGAGAGCATCGTAGGCCAGATCCGTGGGATCGAGCCACCTCCGCTGGGGGTGATCAGGAAACCTCTGAGCATGGAGGAGGTGAGAGATTGCTTCGGGAAGATCGGTGTTTCACTTTCGGAGACAGCCGTGACCGTTAGCGTTCCTCCAATCCAAGTGAATCCGTCTGCTCCTGGTGTTCCCCCGGCGCTTGTTCAATCGACCGTGAGGATCACCCTCTTCCCCAAAGATCTTGCGGAGCTTGATGCGGTCGTGAGAGAACTCACCGCGAGTACAGCAATGGAGATTGAGTTGGCGGGCCACCATGTTGCAAGGATCCTAGATAGCTCGGACGAGAATGGCCGTCTTGAATGCATAAAGAGATTCAGGGATGGTCTGGCCAAGGCTCCAGTCGCGATCAGAGAGGCACTCCGCGTCTCCGCAGCGGGGCGCGGGGCCGGCGGATCGGCGATGGAGTTCCTGCGAAGTCTAGCTGGTATGTGAGCGCAGGCATATGGTCCGAGCCGAATACTGAGGTCTATCTGCCCTAGATAATCGGAACTGACTCACCGTAGAGTGGCTGCCGCCATCCTCACCTCAGCTCATCCCGATCGAGTTACTGTGGGGCCATCTGGACAACACGACACTCGCCAACACGCCGGCAGAGAACCGGACTCTCCTGGGGCGACGAACGCGACGCGGGATCTCGCGGGTTCAGGCGAAGCCGTCCATTGGTCGCGGCTTCCTGTCACACACCGGCTTGTTCACGTACTGATGTAACTCTATTGCGCGAGCCCCAATCAGTTCAGCGTCTGCCGGAACCGCTTGACAGCTAGCCACGCTGCGCATATCGCGAGCGCGGCCATGGCGGCGAGGTTGGGCCAGACGACCTCCGGCGAGCCGCCCTTGAGGATGATGTTGCGGAGGAGCGTGACGAAGTAGCGGAGCGGGTTGAAGTACGTGATCCAGTAGACGGCCGAGGGCATGTTCTCGAGGGGGAAGAAGACGCCCGAGAGCATCATGCCCGGGAGCATGAACAGGAAGCCGCCGATCATGGCCTGCTGCTGGTTGCGGGCGAGCGACGAGATCAGGGTGCCGATGCTCGAGGTCGCGATGGCGAAGACGAAAGCCGAGAGGGCGACCTTCCAGGGGGCGCCGCGGACGGGGACATCGAACCAGAGGAT
>ERZ1292632.2885-Hain-H43-01um-R2-2885-length-13814-cov-7_pt1 | contig 13814 bp, 16 predicted proteins | sample MGYA00564407_ERZ1292632 | MGnify/ENA primary metagenome ERZ1292632 (study PRJEB36523, sample SAMEA6512637) | groundwater metagenome | collected 2019-01-08 | study: AquaDiva: Metagenomics assemblies of 32 groundwater samples
CAATAAGGTGGATACCCCAAACAATTACAATTGTATTTGGATGGATTGTTGTTTTCACGACTTTAATAAGTGTGATTATAGGAATATTCAAAACATTCAGTAAGAATTAAATTAAGTTATCGCCTAAGCCATTAATCTTGTTTGATTATTACAAATATTAATTTATAAGTTGATGATACACGATTTTACTGAGATAACTGTGTCTTATAATAACCTAAATGTTACAGCTAATTGATAAGATTTTACCTTGATAATTATAATCTTAAAAACCCGAGATAATAATATACATTTATGAAATGCAAAATAGGAAGTTTAAAGCTAAAAAACAGGATTTTCCTGGCTCCTATGGAAGAAATAAATGATATTGCATTTAGAATTATATGCAAAAAAGCAGGTTGTGGATTAACTTATACAGGGATGATTCACCCATTATATAATAAGAAAATTTACCTCGATGACAAACCCGCTTTGCAGTTGTTTTGCACAAATCCTAAGGGAGTAAAAGAGTTTATTAAAAAATATAATAAAGAAGTCTCGCTTTGGGATTTAAATTTAGGTTGCCCTGCTAAAACAGCAAAGAAGCACGGATTTGGAAGTTTTATGAATGACTTAAAGGAAATAGAAGAAATACTTAGAGTTATAAAAGAGAGCACAAAAAAGCCCGTTACAATTAAAATAAGAAAATCGAATATTGCGTTTGACATTCTTAAAATAGCAGAAAAATATTGTGATGCTATTTGTATTCATCCAAGAACTCAAGCACAGGGTTATTCGGGAGAGCCTGATTTGGCATTTGCAGAAAGTATAAAGGCAAAAACAAATCTCCCAGTTATTTATTCAGGAAATGTAAATGAAAAGAATTGCAAATCTCTTCTTAGTAGATTTGATTATGTTATGATTGGAAGAGAAGCGATAGGTAGACCAGAAATATTTGCGAGACTTACTGGCACAAAATTTAAGAAATCTTTCAAAGAGTATTTAAGATTAGCAATAAAATACAAACTTCCATTTCGCCAAATAAAACTTCAGGCAATGAATTTTACTAAAGGCGTAAAAGACTCAGCAAAATTGAGAGAAGACATATCTAAAATAAAAAATACAAAAGAATTAGAAAATAAAACAAATTATTTTTTCTTGTAATATTTAGTCATAGCAACTATCATTAAAAGAATAACTATCCCTAAATATATTCCCCAATGAACACCCAATAATACTCCATTAAGCCAAGGCCATACTGTTAGTAAAAACAATATAAACGCCATGCTTGCAATTTTTATCAGGAAAATTTTGCTGCCATGATTTTCATACATATTACAACTTTCCTCTTCAACTTTCTTTTTTACACTTCTTTTTTTTGCCATTTTTCACCTCCTTTCATCTTCTTTTTATGTTAAATAAAAGTATATATTGTAAAGTATATTTTGGTTTTTATATGTTCCGTAGAGGATAATTGATTTATTTCCACCCCCCTTAAGAAAATTTAATTAGCTGTAACAGTTATTTTATAATATTAATAGTAGGTTAAATAAGATTATAACTGCTTTCAGCAAGTTATTCTTTTAGAAAATTAAATTAATGTGATAAATTTCTATATTAAGTTTAATTATAGTCCAATTAATTAAATCATTTACAAGATAGGATTTTACCGAGATAATTATTATTTTTATATCGCAATTGATTTATAAGATTTTACTAAGATAACTTTTTTTCACTTAACAGACTTCATTTCCTTCCAAGCCAGCTCAAACATCTGTTCCAACGCCTGAGCAAAGAATTCAGTATTAATCCATATACCTATATCATAATTTGGATGGAATTTTTCATCATCCAAAAGCATAAACATTATCTGGTTAGAATCAATTACTATAAATCTCGCTCTTATATTTTCCATATTCTTTACTTCAGCAACTTTCTTCAGTTCTCTTGCAACTTTTATATTATTATTATTTATTGGGGCAGCAATTCTTACTTTTACCCCTCTTTTCTTTGATTTTTCAAGAATAGGCATAAGAGCTTCAAATTTTCTATTAAGTCCTTCAGCAGTTGTCACAATAGTAACTGTTTTCTCTGCATCACGTATCATCATATCAAGATGATTGTAAAGATTTTGTCTTCCTTTTAAACTACCAGATAATTCGCTTGGTTCAACAAACTTTATTCCTTTTGTAAACAAACCATTAAGTTCTTCCAAAACCTCATCATCTTTTAAAGTTTCTAATCTTTTTGTCCTTTCTTGGGCATATTTAACAAGATTTTTCTTAACTCTTTCAACAACTTCATTAGGTTTTAAAGCAATAAATTTTATGGGTTTTCCTAATTTCATCACAATAAATCCTTTTTTTTCAAGACTTTCAAGTATATCATAAGTTCTTGAACGAGGCACATCAGAAATATTGCTTAATTCACCTGCTGTTGAAGTCCCCCTCGACAAAAGCGCAGTCCATACCTTAACTTCATAGAGATTCAAATCAAAAATCTTTCTTAATCTACTTAGGAATTCATCTTTTACTATCATTTTATATGTAATCTCTTAGCAACATCTCCTTTTAAGCTTTGTTATAATAAAAGAGTAAATTTATTGAATTACTGATTGGTAGTTATTTCATAACAATTCCAATCTGTCCTCTCTTATCTCTTATATTAAATTCTGTGGTGTTTTTAAATTTTTCTTTCTGGAGGGTTGTAACAAAATTTACTTTCTTTGAATTTGTTCTCCCTTTTATAAATTCAGTTTGATTGGAGATTATCTCTTTGAAATCGTCTCCCGAGGAAATATAAAGCACAATTAATTCTTTTTTATTAAGCCCCAATTTTTTTCTGAATTCCTGAACCTGTCTTGAAAGTTCGCGCGCATATCCTTCAGATTCTAATTCCGGACTGATTTTTGTATCAAGTTCAACTTTTAATTCTCCTTCATCTTCAATAACAATTTCTTTTATATTTAGTTGATTTTTTAATATTTCAATAAGTTCATCATTAATATCAATATCTTTTCCATAGATTTTTGCTTTTTGCAGAGGCCATTTGAGCCCTATTCCTGCTTTGTCTCTTTCTGCGAGACCCAGTTCAATTATTTTCATTGTTAATTCCATTTCTTTTTCTAATTCCAAATTAATTTTACCTTCATTATGCTTCGGCCATTCTGATAAATGCACAGATTTTTCTGAAAATTCATTGTGAATATATTCTGAGATGTATGGGGCAAAAGGAGCTAATAGCAAAGATATTTTTTCAAGAATCTCCCCAATTATTTCTTTTGTATCCTCTCTATCTCTTGTTATTTTAATATATCCTCTTGAAAAATCATTAATTACAAAATTATTTATTTTTTCAAACGACTTGCTTAGTTCATATTTATTCAAGTCTTCCGAGACTTTTTTTATGAGATTATTTAATTTACTCAATATCCATCTATCTTCTATTTTCTCTGAAACTTTTTTTGAGTTAAGTTGGTTGTAATAGCTGTGGCAGTTATATAAGACATTCAAAAATCCTAAAACATTCTCTTTCATTAATTCATAAGAAAATCTCTTTTGGTTTCCTGCATCTGAAGTAAAAAATTGTAATCTTACAGCATCAACCCCCGCTCTGTCAATTATCTCCCTTGGTTTTATTATATTTCCTTTTGATTTTGACATTTTCTCTCCATTAGCGTCTACAATATGTCCCATGCAAATAACATTTTTGTATGATGGTTTGTCAAATAAAACAGCTCCAAGAACATGCAGAGTGTAAAACCACCCCCTTGTCTGGTCAATTGCTTCTGCAATATAATCATAAGGGAATCTTTTTTCAAATTCTTTTTTATTTTCAAAAGGATAATGAAACTGCGCAAAAGAGGCGCTTCCAGAATCATACCAGCAGTCAATTACATCATTAATTCTATTCATTTCTTTTCCGCATTCACATTTTAATTTTATCTTATCAATCCAGGGCTTGTGCAAGTCAATTTTTTCTTTTGGCATTTTTATTGCTTCTTTTTTCAGCTCTTCAATGCTTCCAATTACTTTTTCTTTTCCGCAGAAAGAACATTTCCATATTGGAAGAGGAGTTCCCCAAAACTTAAATCTGGACAATGCCCAATCTTTTGCTCCTTCAAGCCACTTTCCAAATCTCCCATCTTTAATATGAGAAGGGTACCAATTTATTTTTTTATTTAATTCAATTAATCTTTCTCTTACAGAACTTACATTGATGAACCAGGAGTTAATCCCATAATAAAGCAAAGGAGAATCACATCTCCAGCAAAATGGATAATCATGAGTTGTTTTTTCAACTTTGAAAAGAAGATGTCTTTTTTTTAAATTTTCTTTTATGTCTTTTTCAGCTGATTTTACATATTTTCCTCTTATAAATTCAGGGGCAATATCCAGGAATTTTCCATCCTGTCCAACAGTATGGATTTCAGGGAGTCCAATCTTCTTTCCAAGTTCATAATCTTCTTCTCCGTACATAACTGCAGTGTGAACAACCCCTGTTCCATCTTCTGTTGTAACAAAATCAGCAGGGACTATTTTATATGAGTTTTTGTTTTGTAATTCTTTAATATCATAAAGAGGTTCATACGCCAACCCGACTAAATCTTTTCCTTTTATTTTTTCAATTGTCTTATAATTTCCTCTTAGAAGTCCCAATTTATCTCTTCCTAATATTAATTTATCTCCGTCAGGAAGTTCCACTTTTACATAATCTATTTTCTCTCCTACTGCCAGAGCCACATTTCCAGGAAGAGTCCAGGGAGTAGTTGTCCATGCTAAAATATATTCTCCCTTCTTGTTTTTTAATTTAAATGCAATATAAACAGATTCTTCCTGGATTTCTTTATATCCCTGCGCAACTTCATGACTTGATAAAGGTGTTCCGCAACGAGTGCAAAAGGGAACAACTTTATATCCTTCATATAATAATTTCTTTTTGTAAAGTTCTTTGAGACTCCACCAAACACTTTCTATATAATTGTTTTCAAGAGTAACATAAGGATTTTTTAAATCAATCCAATAATTGAGTTCCTCTGTTGATTCATTCCATTCTTTTATATTTGAAAAAACATCCCCCCTGCATTGCTTTATGAATTTTTCAACACCATATTTTTCAACTTCTTTTTTATTTGCCAGATTAAGCTTTTTTTCAACCTGAACTTCTACTGGCAATCCATGACAATCCCATCCTCCCTTCCTTGGGACAGAAAATCCATTCATATATTTGAATTTGCATATTATATCTTTGAAAGTTCTTGATTCTAAATGATGCAATCCAGGGGGGGCATTTGCAGTTGGGGGGCCTTCGAGAAAACTAAATAGAGGTTTTTTAGGATCATCTTGTACTGCTTTATCTATTTCTTTTTTCTGTTTTTTCCATTTTTCTCTTGCAATTTTTTCTATTTTTTTAAAATCGTACATTTTCTTTGAAATGGATAGGAAAACTAGTTTTTAATATTTTGGAAATATATCATTTTAGTGTTTATCTCTTTTATTATAATACTTTTGATATTCTCTTACTGCTTTAACATGTTCTGTATCTTTAGAATTTGGAGCAGGAGTTCCCTGATTGTACGCGGATAATGTTTTGTCCCAAGAACCATATTTACTATAATCTTCTTTTAGATATTTTGCAGCTGCTTCAGCAGATTTCTCAATATCAAATCTTTCATCAATTTTGGCAAGTTTTTCATAATTGTTTTTGTATTTTTTAATTAAATTCTTTAATTCTTTTCCATGTTCTATATCTTTACTAGAATTATTTGATTTGCCATGAACTTTTAATCCATAGTGTCTTGCAATTCTTGGTTGAAACATAAATAATCCAGCGCCCCCATCTTTCCCTGAATTTAATCTTAATGGATCTCCATAACTTTCTCTCATTGCAAGCCCTTTCAATAACCCTTTAGGCAGTTTATATTTTTCCTCAACTTCATCTAAAATAGAGTCCCATCTGTAAGTTCTCTGGAATTTTCCCTGATTTGTCCAATAAGGAGCAGTAATTTTTATATCTGTAATATATTGTTTTTCTCTGTCTGAGTGAATTTTATGAGATATTCCCGCTATTGTTGTGCCAGTCAGAACAAGAGCCACTAATCCCTTTCCAATTCTGCTTAAAAATATAAATCCAACTAAGAAGAAAGCAATGGTTAAGATTATCAAAAAAGAACTTTTAATATCAATTCCAATAACTGCACCAGTAATTTTAACAGAAAAGGTGTTTACTAATGAAAGAAGCATTGAGATAAAAACAAAAACAAATCCTAATGTATTTTTCTTATCCATTCTATTGCATGGGAAGATGTATTTTTAAAAGTTATTCAAAATTCTTCAAAAATTCCTTTTCCAAAAAGTGCAATTCTCCAGGGATTATAATGCAATAGGGTTTCTGAACACCTGAAAATTCTCTAATTTCATTTATATCTCTGTAAAGAATTTTCTGTCTTTTTGTTCCGAGAGACTGGCAAACAATCAATTTTCCTAATTTAACATCATGGTTTTTTGCTGATTTTTCTAATTGCCCAATTGTTTTATTTATATTCATATTTATGTCTATCAGTATTAGAGAGTGTGCTTTTATTGACTGGTTTTCTTTTACAATTTCCATGAAACTATCTGGTTCGTATGATTTTTTCCAATAAGGCATAGAAGTTATTTTTCCAAATTTATATAATTGCAAACCAGTTTCAGCAACAGCATCTATCACAGATGCATTATTTATCACTCTATATTTAACTCCTGAAGCCAAAGCTTCCTGAATTAAAGTTATATGAGTAGTTGCTGTAAGGGGAGAGCCATAAATAAGAAGAGCAACATCCATCTTTTTAGCTTCATCAATAATACTTAAATCTTCAATTTTTTCTCTGCCAATAGCTATTACTTTCTTTCCAATTTCGTCTACCAATGCCTGTTCTGTATATGGAAAATCAACAGTGTAATTATCTAAATAAACCCTTTTGCATCTTGGTATTATTTCCAATGCTTCTTTTGAAATGCTTCTCTCGTTTAGCCCCAATCCTATTAAATATAACATATTTTAATTATAAAAATAAGGTTTATATTGTTATTGATGAAGAGAATATAATTATCCTGAACTTAACACTGATGGGCTGATAAATGATATGATTTTACTATGATAACTTAATGTTTTATTTCTCCACCCTTGAAGAAGTTTAATTATCAGGTAAAATCAAATAATGTTCTACTCAACTTAATCTTGTTATTATGTAACCCAATTTAGAATAACTGATAACTATATGATTTTACCAGGATAATTATTTTTATCCAGTAATACAATTTTTACTAAAATAATTAATATTAAAAACCATAGCTTTCTTTTAATTAAATGGACCCAATATCTTACATCCTCCTGAGCGTTTTGTTGGTTTCTCTTATATCATTTATGGGTATTCTATTTATTTTCCTAAAGAAAAATAGTCTTGATAAATTTCTTATGTTCCTTGTTTCCTTATCTGTCGGTTCCCTTTTAGGAGGAGCATTTTTGCATTTAATCCCAGAATCTTTTGGAAATGGAGGGTTTAGTCTGAAAGTCTCATTCCTTATTCTTACAGGAATTTTAATTTTTTTTATAATTGAGAACTTTATTCACTGGAGACATTGTCATATTCCTACTTCAAAAGACCACCCCCATCATCTTGGGGCAATGAATATGATAGGAGATGGAATTCATAATCTTATTGATGGATTGGTTATTGCCGCAGCTTATTTTGTAAATGTTCCTCTTGGAATTGCAACAACTCTGGCAGTTATAATTCACGAAATTCCTCAGGAGATAGGAGACTTTGGAGTTTTGTTATATGCTGGATATTCAAAGAAGAAAGCGCTTTTCTTTAATTTTCTTTCAGCATTAATGGCTCTTGTTGGAGCGATTATAGGAATTTTATTTAGCAGCAATTCTCAGGCTTTTGTATCAATAATAATTCCCATAGCAGCTGGAGGATTTTTGTATATTGCAAGTTCTGATTTAATTCCTGAAATTCATAAGAATCAGGAAAAAGGATTTTCATTAAAGAATCTTATAGGAATTCTTTTGGGAATATTGATGATGTATTTGTTAACTCTGATTGAGATTGTTTAGTGTTCCCCCCAACTCGCCCCTGAGAGGATTAATTATCAAGTAAAACCAAATCTTGTTCGGCTATTAATTAACCTTACATCATTATAATATTAAAGACTGTTAGAGGCAATTAAGAATTAACTTTTTCCCAAAACTTCCAGCCCTTCACTACAATCCCCAATCCTGTCAGGACTCTCACAAACTATTGTTATCTCTTTGTCTTTAGGCAAGTTCTCAAAAAGCCCTTTCCATTGCTCTTTCTTTAAATTAATATGATTTCTTTCACCCTTCTCACCATATTCAATTCCTGAAAAATGGCAGTGCCATTCTTTCTGAGGAAATAATTTTTTTATTTTTTCATAATCAACTTTCTTATCTCTTGCAAGAATGTGTGCAAAATCAATGCAGAAACAACATCCTGTTTCTTTTGCTAATCTTGAGATTTCTTCAACACTTCCAAAAACATTTATTTTTCCCATTGTCTCAGGGCACAATTTTACATTCCATTTCTTTTCTTTTATAATTTCAAGCATTTCTATAATTCTCTTTTTTATATTTTGAAAAGTTTTTTCTTTATCTTTTGATTTTCCATAATAGCCAGAATGAAAAACAATATTTTTTGCACCCAAATAATGCCCTATTTCACAGCATTTGAGAATTCTCTGTATGCTTGCATGAACTTTTGCCTTTTCTTCAGAATTTAAATTAACATAGTATGGAGCATGAATGCTCAGTTCAATTTTATTTTCTTTTGCTATTTTGCCTATTTTTTCAGCCTGCTCTTTGTTTATATAAACCTGATAAGTAAATGCAATTTCACAATTTCCAAATTCTTTTTTTGAATATTCTTCAAGAACTTCTTCTGCAGTGTTCACAGGACCCAGTCCAGATGGTCCAATGCTTATTTTTGTCATGAAAAGAAAAAGGAAAGGGTATTTTTATAATTACTCTAAATTAGTTTCATAACTATTGCTATTGAGATAATCTAATAATGGCTTAAGTTCTTTTATTGAGCGGGCTTTTTGTCTGTATTCTCCATGAAATTCAGCTTTCTTCTCTGTTTCATTAATTGTAACAGCAAGTTCCTCTTTCTTCTCCCCGCCACCCCATCCAGTAAGAGAGATTAATTCATTTTTCCCAGGTTTATTATGTAAATCCGTAGCAATTTGTTTAAATATATTTTCAAGTTCTTTGTTCATGATATTTTATGATTTTTACCGTTCTTAAAGGCTTTCTTTAGTCTAAATACACTTTATTTAGAATTATTATCTTTTCTTTCCCAAACTTCTCGAAGTCACAATTGCAATGAAAAGAAAAGTGAATAAAAGAGAATCCTCATTAAATATAAGGGAAAGTACTGCACCTATTAGACTTATGGAAATTAGAAGAACAAACCATTTTCTCCCGCTTTTTAGTTCTTCGCGAGTGTTTTTAGCCAGAATATCCCCAATTGGAATTCCAAGAAGAAGAATGGCAACCCCAATTAATATCTTTAATGTTTCTTGCATAAAATATTTAACTAAAGAAGGTTTAAATCCCTTATGGATAAATTAGTAAGACAGATTTTAGAAGGAAAAATATTCATTTACCCAACAGATACAATTTATGGAATAGGATGCAATGCAGAAGATAAAGATGCTGTTGAAAAAATAAAACAAATAAAAGAAAGAGACAAGGATAAACCCCTGTCAGTTATTGCCCCTGATTTTAACTGGATAAGAAAAAATTGTATTATTGATGTGGATTTAGACAAATATTTGCCTGGGCCGTATACAATTATATTGAAGAAGAAAGAAATTTCTTTTCTTAGCCACATATCAAACACAGAATTTATTGGAGTGAGAATTCCCGCTTGTGATTTCTTGCAAAAAGTAAAAGAAGCAGGAGTACCTTTTGTAACAACTTCTGTTAATTTGTCTGGGGAGCCATTTGCAAAGAATATTAAAGAAATCCCAAAAGAGATTTTGAATAAAGTGGATGTTATTATAGATGAAGGTGAATTAAATGGAAATCCATCAACAATTATAAAAGAAGGAAAGGAAATAAAGAGATAATATAATATTTTTATTCAAAGAAACTCTCTAACTCTTTTTCTAAATCAACTTTTATCCCTGCATTCAATCTCGCTACCAAAGTATTTTTTGTTTCTCTGGCATTTTGTATTTGTTCAGGAGTTACATTTCCTTTTTCCCAGAGAATTTTATCCCCTCTATTAGGAATATCTTCTCTTTCAGCCTCATATGAATCGTCAGAAACAGATAAAAAACTATAATGCTGATTTAGTGCACTTTTATATATTAAAACCCCTGCCATAATAATCTTATATTAACTCTATTTAATAATTTTTATATACTAAAATAATTCTTTAACTATTATATTCTATTAATTTATTTACTAATCCCTTTAGTTTAGCGTGAATATCTGGGCAGTTTTTATTAATGTATAATTTTCCTCTTTGTTGAAGCAAGTTTTCATATAAAGACCAAGCTTCTCCAAGAAGATTAATTGCTTCTCCCCTTTGATCTTCTCTCTTTTCTTCTCCTTTCTTTATTAAAATATATATCTTATCAATAACATTCTCTTTTTCTGCTGTTTTTGTTGAATCCATATGTTTCATCAACAAAAACCATTTAAATAAATTATTGATGTTAATTATATGTTTCAAAAGTACCTAATAGTTGCAAGCAAAAAAGACAAGGCAGGAATGAATATCTGCACGCATCTCGCGCAATTCAAGCAAAATCCTGTTCTTTCATCTTGGGCTCAAAAATCCAGTTTTGATTTTTATTTTGTAGAAGAGGAAATTATCTTTACAGAAAACATCAGCATCGAAAAGATAAACCAATATGACTTCATAATATTTGCCTCAAAGCATAAATCAGAAAAAAAAGAGAAAAGCCTTTCAATTCATTCTCCAGGAAATTTTAGAAATGCAGATTATGGAGGAATTCCAGGAAAAGTCTGCCCTTCTTCAGCTCTCTTTAACAAAGCGCTTTATGAAAAATTAAACGAGCAGGCTGTAAAATTTAATCTTGAAGATTATAAAGTGACTCTTGAATGCACTCATCACGGCCCTTTAATAAACAAGCCCTGTGTTTTTATAGAAATTGGCTCTAGTGAAGTAGAATGGAGCAACAGGCGTGTGGGTTTTATATTGGCTAAAACCATTCAAGAAACAATTGAAGAATTTAAGGAAAATAAATACAGGGAAATAGCAGTTGGAATTGGGGGTCCTCATTATTGTCCAAGTTTTAATCAGCTTCAGTTAAAATCAAATGTTGCAATTTCTCATGTAATTTCAGAATACAACATGCCTATAACGAGAGAGATGATTCTTGAAGCAATAAAAAAAACCCATGAAGATATTGATTTTGTTCTTCTTGACTGGAAAGGATTGGGCAAAAGCGAGCAGAGACAACAGGTAGTTGATATTCTTGAGGAAAATTATATTCAGTGGAAGAAGACAAGCGATATTACGAGATAGATATTTTTAATTAAGCAAGGTTTTTATACAATATTTACTTCTCTTACAAATGAAGAGAGATTATTCTAATGAAATAAAAGAGATGATTAGGCAGTATAAGAAAGAGAGCATTGAATATGGAAAAGATTTGAATCTTTTTCTCCGCAGACTTAAAGTCACTAAAGAAGAAATTGATGAAGAAATATTAAAATGCGATAGTTTATCATTTACTGAAAAACAGATAAAAGAAAATGAAATAAGATATGCTTTGTTTTTTGTATACAGTAAAAGAAAAGGCAGAAAATATGTAATAACTTTTAGAGAACCAAGATTAAGAATTATAACCACATTTCCTTTAGGAAAGAGAACCTTAAGAAAATACAGGAAAAAAGGTTTAAATATATGATATAATTTGTTTTACCATGGGAAAATATAAATTTGATTATGATGCAGATGATGATGTTTTGTATATTCAGGATGCTATCGAAGATGTAGAAGAAAGTGTAGAATTTTCAGAAGATATAGTTTTAGATTTGGATAAAGAAGGAAGAGCCATCGGGATAGAAGTATTTTATGCAAGCGAATTTTTCAATTTATTTAATAAAAGTATAGACAAGGATTTCTTAGAGAACTTGGAAGATGCCCACATTGAATATAAAGAATTTAGAAATATATTTTTTATTATACTTGTTTTAAAGTCTAAGGATCAGATTATAAGACAACCAATGCCCCCTTTAAAGAAATCAGAATATATCAGCCCCTTAATTTCTAACTAATTATGGTTTGCATATTCATTTGAACAAAGATAAATTAAAAGAAATTGAAGAGACTATTAAAAGAGTTCTTGGATATGAATTCTAAGAAAGAATAAAAAGACTTCTGACATAACGAGATAGTTTTTTAAATTAGGAGATATTTTTTATTTTTCAAAGATAGAGGGGAAAATGGAAAACGAACAAAAATTAAAAGAGGCAGCAAAAAGAAACAGCATACGTGACGGTTCTTTTTACAGTATAATGGATGGTATGGGTATGAGGTATATCACACCCTATGCTTTGTCTATGGGAATTTCAAACAGACTAATAGGAATATTAGAAGTTTTTCCAGCACTCATTGGAAATATACTTAGAATTTTGTTCAATAAATCATATTATAAAAAATCAAGAAAAGGAATTGTTTTGCCTTTTGTGTTTATCCAAGCATTTTTTTGGATTCCTTTGCTTTTAGTAGGATTTGCATATTTTTTTTTGAGCTTAAGTTTATTTTATTCTTCTTTATTTTTAGTAATTTCTTATTCAATGATTATAATCTCTGGGCTTATTGCCTCTCCAGCTTGGGTTTCTTGGATGCAGGATTTAGTTGAGAGTAATCGAGGAGCATATTTTGGAAGAAGGAACAAAATAAATGGTTTAGTTCTTGTAATAAGCATGCTCACAGCCGGGCTCATTCTTGATTATTTTGAAAAAGGGCAAATCTTTTTTGGATTTGCAATTCTCTTTATTTTAGCTTCTCTTGGGAGATATATATCCTTTTATTTTTTAAAAAAACAATACGAGCCAAAGGTTTCTCATGATGAAAAATCTTATTTCAGTTTTTTTCAATTCATAAAAAAGATGCCTTCCAACAATTTTGGGAGATTTGTAATTTTTGTATCCTTAACTTCTTTTGCTGTTACAATAGCTTCTCCGTTTTTTTCTGTTTATATGCTTAAAGAATTGAAACTTTCTTATCTGGCTTTTACAATTATAAATTTAGGTGTCTTAATTTCTCCTATTATATTTCTCTCTTTTATAGGAAAACTCTCTGATAAAATAGGAACAGTTAAAGTTATGAAAATATCAGGATTTCTCATTTCCTTTGTTCCTTTGCTTTGGATATTTTCAATTTTCCTTATTAAATCCTCTCCTTTAATTTTAATAACTTATCTTTTTGTTATAGAATTGTTTTCAGGTTTTGTATGGGCTGCATATAATATTGCATCGAGCAATTTCATTTATGATGCTGTTACAAAGCAAAAAATAATATTATGCTTCACTTATTTTGGTTTTATAAATTCAATTGGGGCATTTTTCGGAGGATTTATAGGCGGGCAGATTTCAAGCATATCTTCTTTTTCCCTATTTGGTTTGGGAAGTATATTATCGGTATTTTTAATAAGTTTTGTATTAAGACTTATTCCTTCTCTTTTCATTGCACCTAAATTAAAAGAAGTTCGAGAAGTTGATGGTTCAAGGATTACTATTTCCTTTGGAATACAGGAAAAATTTGATTCCTTTTGGAGATTTATTACTTTTTC
>ERZ1292632.2886-Hain-H43-01um-R2-2886-length-13814-cov-6_pt1 | contig 13814 bp, 30 predicted proteins | sample MGYA00564407_ERZ1292632 | MGnify/ENA primary metagenome ERZ1292632 (study PRJEB36523, sample SAMEA6512637) | groundwater metagenome | collected 2019-01-08 | study: AquaDiva: Metagenomics assemblies of 32 groundwater samples
CATATCAGTGATGGATTCGTAGAGACGATTCCATATCTCTCGATTACCCTTCTCGTAGGACTGTTTCAGCATAGACTCGATGTTGTCCTTGATTACCCTCTCTTCGACATCGTTAATGGCGCATCTCCAGTCGCCGGCAACCGGCAAAGGGAGCACTGTCAGTACAAAGGAGAATAGAGAGGCAATCTCTCCCTGTGAAGGGTAATCATTAATATTAAACAGTGTACCAGAAGGTTTTCTTTGATCATCAATGTATGTAAGATAGTTTGGAATAAACGCCGCAACGGCATTCTCGAACTTGGTCTTAATAGCCCTTATGTCTCCCATGAACTCAAAGTAGACAGTTGATGGGAGAATTCCTCCACCATCTTGAGTCCAAGGCAGTGTGTATTTCTTAAGTACCTTACGCGCTTCTGCCTTAGCGCTATTGATGGGGCCTAATGGGTCCTTCATTAGAACCTTATTGAACCTGCCAGCGCGGGAATCTGCTTGATGCATGGTTATCACATCCTCAGTAGCCTGCTCATCAAATTTCCTAGCAGACCACGATGAGATGTGCAGATAGACCAGCATTGACTTGTCTTGCAGTGCCATTTGACATACTCCTTTATTAAATTTAGGACAATAGATGACTATGCGTAGCGCACCACTTTGTATAAGCACCATGGTATTTCAATGATTGATCCCTGTCGGATGCAGCCTTGACACACACTGCTGTATACTCCTCATGCGTCTTACCTACTCGATCAAGGTAAGTAACAACGGCATCAAAGTTCTTGTCAGTTGACTTCCTAGCCAATCCTGCCATTACTGCATACATAACAGCGGGATCATCTTTAGGAATATCAGCAGTAGCAGGACTCATAATGATGTGGTCAAGGATAGGCATCTTCTTGAATGTCTTCATGAAGGCGATCATGTCAATAGCTACGTTGCGTCCGATTGCTCCAGATAGAACCTCCTCTTGTGCTTCTATTGGAATGTTCATCTTGAGCATGATACGGCCAGCAGCGGCCATTGTCCTAGGAGAGGCGGTATTACTTAGATCATTGGTTGGCTTCCAGTTATCGAACACATCAGGTCTGAATTGACCAACATATGCAATCAAAGGGATGGGCATACCTGCATTGATTGCCCATGTAATCCAGTCTGGTACATGTACATTCAACGTGACAATGCTGGAGAAGCGGCTTTTGATTGGTTCAATGAGACCGGATACCTTGGCATTATCCTCCTTTCTGTTCGATGCCCCAATAAAGGTAACGAAGTCGGAGATATGCTGTTCTCCGACTGACCTTGCCCAGAGCACTTGCATCAAAGATGCCTGAATCACCGGAGAGGCTTGACCGATGTCATCAATGAGGACAACTGTAGGTCTCTCGGCTGTTACCAATAGGTACATATCACCTACTGGCAACTTACCCGCTCTCTTGTCATCAATCTTGAAGGCATATCCACCGATATCTGGTGGCTCCGAGACGACAGGATGCATAGTCAGGAAGTCATAAGGCTTGCCATCATCCCAAATAAGACTAGTGGCAACCTGTTCTGTTATGGCAGTCTTGCCACTACCAGGTTGACCAAGAATCAGAATGGATTCTTGGTTCTTGATGAACTGGACTAGTGTCTGCGCTAGAATACTAGGCTTCATTCATTCTCTCCTTCGTTACTAGCATAATTGCATCCCTTGGTGTCATGCCACCGTCAATCTTGGACAATGCTCCTTGTAACCCTTTTAGAATCCTTAGCCTCTTGGGTTGCTCAGGATGCAATGTCTTGAAATGACTAACTACATCAATCCAATTTCCTAACTCCTCTTTCGTAAATCCCGCTAGGGACTTCTCTAGGCAGATATCGCATAGATTGCGATTGTGTTCCATCTGCTCAGTGCAGACTTGACAACTACTCATTTAGACATCCTCTTGTTGATATGTGGCGTTGCTCTTAGAAAGGCAATGCCATTTATGCAAATCCAAATGCGTCCATCGTCTGATATCTGTATACCAATATCCCCTTTAAGAGGAAAGGTAAACTCATTCTCTTGAGTAATGAATGCCTCTATGTGAGATTCTGGATACTCCTTCATTCCTTATTCCTTTCGAGCATCCTAATCACATTGTCGTATGTCTTCATTTGAGTTAAGAGTTCAAGGTATTGCACCTTCTGTTCTGCTGTCATTTTCCCTACAGAGCAACGCTCCATATTCTTGACATCAATTGACAAGTTTACAAGTATCACCATTATCTCTTGGTATGTTTTCCATGCTGCCATTCACTTCTCCTAAGTGCAACGGTTGCACTTTTATTCCAGAGTATATCACAGGGAGTCAATAAGCAATGATGCGAACGCTTGTTTGGTTACTTGAACCTTTCCCTCCATTCACTTATTATTGTCTTCAGCGTAAGGATGCCTTCTATTGTGTCATATACCTTGAGATCGTCATTCTTGTCATACTTACAATATGTATCAATTGATAGCACACTGGCTATTCTTGCAGCGTATGAGGGAAAGGAACTAGGCTCTCCTAACTTCTTTTCCCAAGTAGTTAAGCCATTGCGGACAATACGCAAGGGTTTAATCATCTTCTCAGCATCATATAACCTAATGGGGGAATTCGCTTTGAAATGATGAACCCACCCATATGTACCGTCTAGGAATTGACCATCCGTAGGATCAGAACTCATATTTCCAGTGACAACGAAATTCTCAAAATCGCCATAGTAACTTCTAATTCTCCCATCTTCTAGCCTGACAACAGAAAGGTTTATGGATAAGTATGAGTGTGTATTGTATGATCTTGGACTGCGCTCCTCTAGACTGATTAGAAATGCCAAGTCTTTATTATACAACAGTAAAGACTTCTTACCACCACTCATGAATGCCTCCCTCATACTTATTAGTATCGTACCTGTCCATCTCTCTGTATGTGGCATGCTTATGTGTACGGAAGCGTCTCTCACTTCGATCAATGATGCACATTCTACAATCACAGGAATGAGTATACTTATTTAATCTGCCACGAGGAGGAATGTCAAAGCGTGGCTCATTGTCAGGACGTGAACCAGCATTGAAAATCTCTTTTATCATCTTTATGCGCTTGTCAGTGATACGATGAAAGCTCTCAAAGATGTGCTCTTTAGTGTGTCTCTTCATTCCATTCCCCTTATATCTGTGGCATACTCCCTGTAGATCGTGCTCCGCAATTGCCGCAAACTTCCCCAGTATAGTGTTCGGATAGTTTCGTTATGATGGTCTCCTTCTCGTACTTCTCGATGCAACTTTCGCAAATAACATCATACCAAATGCGCATCCGAAGAGCCTTACTTTGTATTTTACAGTCGAACAAACGTATAGGCATAAAACCCTCCACATCATCCTATTTTCTTAAATCATTGTTACTGCATTCATATCCATCCATCTGGAGGAACGCAGTGTACTGTTACCATCCATAGCTGCATCGAAGTCAATCTGCTTCGATAGCCATTTCTCTTCGAGATTAACCTCGAAGCCCTCTGCTAGCATCTTGAATACAGTTAACTGGCCAATACGACCATTCCTCTGTGCTCTGGCTATAGCTTGATTAATGTCAGTAGCATTCCAAGAAAAGTGGCCGTAGATTGTTACATATGAAGCTATCTGGAGATTCAGGCTATCTTGCGCTGCTGCCGTGCCAATCAGCATTCGACAATTATCAACTTGTCGGAATGTCTCACAATAGCGATGCGTAGTTCCTCTTTGATTAGACTCACTATCTATGACAACTGGATTGAACCTTCGGTAATGCTCCTTTAAGACTTGCGCAGTTGTCACAAATGGAGTGAAGACTATCATCTTCTGAATGGAATTCGATGTATCAAAGAGGTCTACTTCATCTTCTAGCAATGAATCAAGTTCATTTAACTTACCTGATAACTGCTTAGGCGAGACAGTATCCAGTTTAAGCAATGAACTTAGCTGCCTAGTGTCAACATGATTCAAGAATACCATCTCACTGTTACTCTTGGCAACATATCTCTGAACAGACTTAGCTAACTGCCTCATATCAGAGCTAAGTTGGCGGAAGTAATTCCACTGAGTTAGAATGTTGGCCACTGTCATCTTATCCCGCTGACCAGAGTTCATAAAGGATAGATAGCCCTCTCTGAGTTGATTATATGCCTTTATCTGTATCTCTGTTAACCCATGATGTTTTGTAATGATCTTACAGGGGCCAACAGTAGAGCGCTCTCTATCAGACATAATCTTCATAAGATTATGTAGGGGAAATCTGCATTGTAGACATGTAGGATGAATAGGCTTAGTGCATTTGGCGCAGTACTTATCTCTTACACCAGGAACGAGGGAATAGTAATGACATCGAAGGCAGCGAGAATGACTACATTCAATGCAAGTGCCGGGGCTAAGATTCTTACTGCCGACAACACGACTGCCAGCGATAATGGAATAGTTCTGCAAGAAATCCTCATAAGTACCAACCTCCTTGGAGTGTTTTATGGGGTATGTAGATCCATCCTGCCTCTGGCCAATGACAGTAAATCCCCTAGTAAATGCTAGTGGGGAATGCATATCGTTTCCGCGATTCGTCATAGGTGTTCCACCCAACGGGATGCGAATCCGATTGGGAAGCATGTTGATTGCCTGTGCTCTAGCGCTATCACTATGTTTAATCATATGAACTTCATCGGTGATGATAATGCCCCACGGCACCTGTTGAAAGTTATCGTAATGCTTCTTATCCCTATTCCTGTCGCATCGAATGGTATCGTATGCAGCAAGGACGAACATCGGCCTGATTGTTCTTGCAATGATAGTAGCCTTATAAATCTCCTCAGAAGAATGCACTACCAGAAGGGTATCTGGGTCGTGTATCCCCCATTCCCTAAGATGTGTAACCCAAGTATCATCAATACTTGTCTTCTTACATACTATCAAAGTTGGGAGTATTCCCTTGTCGTCTCTCAGTATGCGTGGAAATGCCATGTGAAGAATATGAGCAAGAGCAATAGACAACGGTGTCTTACCTGTGCCAACCTCCCACCATTTACCCCATCCCCAGTACTGTGACTCGTCATTAAGTCTATGACGATAGCGTTCTTGTTCTGCCATTGAGGCATTAGTACTAGGGGGAACAGCTAGGAGATTGGCATATTGCTCATACCTTGGTAGGAACGCCTCTATTGTGAGCTTGATGCTTTTCTCTTGTTGGGGATAAAGAACTGAGCCTTTATTATGAGGATTTTGCTTCAACTTTCGATGGTATTCATCTATGTATTCTTGCGGGTTCAACCATAGCTCCTTGTTCATATTTATCTAGTACCTTGTGCCGGTGATGATCCGGTAACGGTCCACCCCACAAGATAACTCGCTTAAAAGTCCGGTTTATGAACTACAGGCTCACCATTCTTCTCTGCAATCATAACTACAATCTCATAGTCCTTCTTTGCCTTGAAGATTACGGCAGCCTTTTTCTGTGCTTCCCGAGATGTATCTGCATACACCTCGCATTGCTTGCCATGATAGAAACAGACATAGCCGTTCATGCTTCACTCCTATAGAAAAGTTTCCCCGATAGAATACCTTATCTCTTGACAATCGTCAACCATATCCAAGAAGTCTCTCAGTGTGTATAATTGATCATACTCATCACTGATAACAACTTCTGTGAGAGAATCAACAGGATGATCTATATGTAACTTCCTGATGGGCTCCGGGTCTTGAGCCCAAATGAATGCAAGTCTCCCTAATCCTACTCCACTTCTTTTCCCTATGTGCAAGATTGGGGAATCCATGTCAAATGGCACTTCATTTCCAAGTGGAGTATATTGACGCTTCACTCGTCAATAGAAGTTAGTACTCATCTTGGGCGCCTCTTGTATGCATTCAATCCAAGTACTACTCCGTCAGTTCCATCTATTGTGACATTGCCGTGTGATGATGCCACGATGTTATTTTTACCGCTTGCAGATAGCCCGAAGTCTTTGGTGATGTCGATCTTGATGGTCATGATCTTACCATCGACGGTTACTTCGAGATTCTCGCCTACCTTCATTTTCCCTCTCCTTTTACTTGCATCTTGGCTATACGCTCAGCATCGGCCACCGTCTGTATATGTGGATTATGAAATCCGCACTTAGCAGTGAAGTCGGCAGCCCTCTTTGTTCTGAATGGCCCCATAACAGCGAAGTACTGAGCACTATACTCCTGTTCTGTAGGCTCCTTCAGTGACTTGAATGCCTGAAGGATGTAATCGTGCTTGAACCCAACATACCATCGCTGCCTTTCCATTATTCCTCCTCCTTGATATATAAGGCTACATGATAGTAACAGCCATCTTGCCCCTTTCTTACTATGATATTCTTGAAGCGTGGCAACTTAATGATTTTTACATTGCACCCGCTCGTGGCCACGTTCTCGATGGCATCTCTGAGTGCAGAACGTGTGTCATATCCTATACCAAGGTACACTTTGTCCCATTCAGTACAAGATACGCCTCTGCCTTGGAAGTAATCTGGATGTACAATACCAATGTCCTCCCATTCGTATTCTGTGATCTTCATTCATTACTCCATACTGTTTTATCATTTAAGATGCCAAGAATTTGCTTCTCAACAACGGTTAGGGAGTCTATGGGAATGTCTTCAAGGATAAGGCGAATCCTATTGCGATTACCAGCGAGTTTCATGCTAAGATGCAATAACTGGCTCATTCGCTTACTTGCATAGTCATAGCATTTCTGTGGGTCCATAAAGTCACTCCCCGTTGGAGTCAACTCTCTTAGGAGACGGAGCGCCTTCTCTCCATCATTCTTGTCGCACATTGCTTTCCTCCCTTTGCCTTTCAAAAGAGCCATTGTTCATCCTTTGATACCTTCTCAGTATGCCTTTCATAGCTTATACTAAACATTCCGATGTCTAAAATCCTATATCGCCATAGACCGATACGATATGAATTTCTCCATCGATGAGTGCTATACCAATCACGACGAATGGCATATCGCCATGATCTCCGAATTAAGTACACTCTCATATTTCCCTCCCTCTTAATTAGTCCCTCATGAATGCCCACCATTTCTGATGAGCAGGATATGAAGTACTAATTAGGATAGTGCGGACATTTCTTGTCACATCTCTCTTTGCTACAAGGAGACATGTCAAAGCATACTCTAACTGGCTTGGTCACTGATGTCATTTCCTCTCCTCATGAAAGTAGATACAATCCCTTATGGGATGCTCAAACTTCAAGTACCCAACTGCCGGGCATTGACTGCACAGGGAGCACTGATGACAGATGTCACCATTCTTTGGTTTATGCATTTATTCCTCCTCTGAGGAAACTTGTTGTACGACATAATGTCTCAATACAGCACCAGCCGCACGCATTTCCTCTATGCCATACTCGGCACCCCTAGGAGGAGCGCCAGAGAATTCTACCGCCACGACCTCGGCGGCCAATGCCGCGAGGTTTAATGGCAGGTTGCCAGCGACAAACTTGCCGATGACATCATCGGCATGCGCCTGTGCGATAACAGGCGCATTGAAGAATCTGTCGTCACTCTCCTTGATGAACTCGATGGCTGCCGGGTGACGACTGACGATGACGTAGTTAGACATTTCCTTCTCCTTCCATAAATTAGTCATTCCACCTCTTGTACATCAATAACATTGAAGGCAGCGCCGTTATACCAGATATCACTGGCCATAGCGCCGTCGGAAACAACTCGATGTATAACATCAGCGATGTTGTCAATTGCCTCTTCTGTTGGCACTCCAATGATTCTGACTACGACATCAATTGTCCTCATTTTCTACCTCGCCCTTTTGTCTCCCCAATGGTGCTAGTATATTACCAGCGATAGCATCCCATCCAGTAGTACCGATCTTATTCAGCGGTCTATCCATATAGAGGCCGAATAGGCAGTCGGCTGCTGATGACTCTAGTCTTGCTTGACGTATCAGACTTCTGGCATTATTGCCAGTTTCTTGAAAGAGTATGGCGCTTACACCATAATCATCTAGCATTTCGTATCGCATTAACTCGCGCCTGCTTGGCGGTAAGTTCTCTAGCCATACTTCGCTATATCCATCAGCAGCCTTCTTTACATTGACTTCTCCGGCAGCTTGTGGCGAGACGACACGTAGTTCTACTGCATACTTAGGCTGCTTCTCATCGCCAGTAGCCTCATGCATGTTGATGAGTTCAAGGATCATGCGGTATGGCCAGTCTCCATTATTCCTCTCGGTGGATATCCACTTGGCTCCATAATCAAGCCAATTGACATCGCCGATTAAGAACTTGAATTGAGTGCCCCGTCCACCAGAAACTACAGTCCTCATATCAGAGTCACCTCCAATGTCTTATTGCATACATCGCATGTCGGTTGGCAGTCGAATTCAGTGCCTAGGAAGATCGGATATGCCTCATCGCTTGGTTTGTGTGCATCACAGAATGTGGCACCTTCATGACACCATCCTGTAATCTTGACATGATACCATCCTGTAATCTCGAAGACTTTACGATATGGAATCATTTCATCTCCTCCCTCTTGTTAATCTACCCATACCTGCCCACTAGCTTCCTAATGGACAGGGTGGAGAGGTTAACTGACCTTCAATGCCTTTACCAAGGTTACGGAGTATTTCTTACCAATGAAGCGGCAAGCCATCCTCCTCAATTTGATCGCCTCAATGACCCTCTCCTGCGCCTCTGGGGAAAGGCGCCTGAACTCATTCTGGATTATCCTAGGTGTCACTGAGATGATCATCTCAGCCTCCAATCGCACCAGCAGCGACTAGTGCCTTGATGAAGATGAGCTTGTTTACATCGATGCCAAGCTCCTTGCAGGCTTCCATTACCTGCAATGACGAACCTCTCTGAGCTAATCTCCTTTCAACATCATTCCCTTCCAGTGTCGTGTTCATGTCCAACTCCTCCTGTTTATTTATGGCCCATATGAGCCGGGTCCAGCCCCTCTTGCGAGGAGGGGTATGGCATAACGCATTGCCCTGGACTCACTTATGATTGCTTAGACTAGCTTCTCTATGATCTCAGTCATGGCATGGTGATGATATTAGTCTTCTTCATCGCACTCCCAGAACCCGTAATCAGACCCATCACCGGGATGGGAGCCGAAGTAGCATCCCCTCGGTGCTATGTTATTCAAAAAGTTGAATGCCTCCTCCCATAGGATGTACGCCTTGTCATCATCGGAGGCGTCATCCCACTGCTCGGATATCCCCGGCGGCAGGAGATATTTAATTGCATCGAATACATCCTCTTCTCGCATGGTGGCGTGCGATAGGGAGGTATTGATGTACTCTGAGCCTAAATGGTACTCCATGTTCTCCTCCAAGTGCATACATTGCACTTCTTAGAATTGCCCCAACGTGAGGCGATGAATGATGGGAAGTATGTGATTAGTGAGGATGTCTATGTAGGTGTTGAGGACGGAATGCAAGAATTCGATCATATCTCCCTCTTGCATTCCTGGCAAGCTACTGGGATGCGACTAGGTTCTCCGACTGGAATGTCGATGCGGTTGCCACATCCGCACTTGATCCATGCACCCAAAGGAAATGGTGCCCACGGAGTCTGTTCCTTCATCATAACTCCTTAATATTCAATCTCTCGGCTACTTTTCGCATCATGCGAGCAGCGTCAATCATTTTATCTACTGTTACGACTATTCCAGAATCCATATCTGGATTGTAGCCAGTAGATGATTGGAGTGTGTCTATGGAGTCTAGTAGGAGACTCCGTGCCTTATTGAATAATGCGTTATCTATCATGATAGCATCTTCGGCAGACTATCAGGATGGACATGGATGCGAATACCCAAGTCCTTGCCACAGAAGAGCACATGCTCCACTATGGCAAACCCCCTTGGCACCCATACACCATTAGGGGCAATGGGTCCGCCGTCAAAGGGAGTGCCATTCTGAGGAATTGGCATAACTTTGCAGTCTGCCATCCTGACCATACAGAAGTAGCTTATACTGCCGCCACTCCAGTATGATCTAACGTTAAGTGGGTATGACTGTGCTTCCACTTTAATCTTCCTTCCCTTGTATTCGGGAAAGGCGGAATGAACGAGTGCTCGCACGCTTGGGTCGGCGACTGTTACTGGAAATGACTGTTCCATTTTATACTCCTTCCGGTTATTCAGGGGCAATTACGCTCCCGAAGTTGTCGTGTGTATAGCCCAATGCTGCCAGTGTCTCTGAGAGTATTTCAGAGACTGCTGCATATTCAGGAGTCAAATGGCGCTTGCCCCAATCGTCTTTGACGGTATGGGGTATATTGACACCATCTCGGATGATGTGCATCCGGTCGATTCCAATGCCATATCGGCAGACATCTATCTGCCAGCCTGGGAACCCTGCCTGCAATGCCACTGTCAAGGCTGCATGCAATTTCTCCAGCCGTCTCGATGGGTCATAGGCCTGCAGGCCTACGCTCGCCGGCTCTACAGATATGGAGATACTCGACATGGCATTCCTCCTGTTATTTTATACCCTTCATACTCCGCCCGGAGCGGGTCACTCCGGGCAGGCTTCATACTACCTCTTCGGCATAGAGGAGGTAATGATGAGGATGGGAACGTTGACAACGATGGGGGAGTTCTGGTTGACAGGGATAATTACTCGCGTCATTGGCCAATTCCTCCTGTTAGTGAGCACATTAAGCACTCCAGTATATCCACATCATAGGATATGGATATATAGCAATGCTTAAGGCTTGTATATTTGGCTAGCATGAAGGATGTATTGAAGTGCTTGCGTAAGGGTGATGCCTCCATTGCTGCGATGTATGAACTGCATTATTAACTCCTAGACAGGAATGCCGTGCTTAATACAGCACGGCTTGCATGCCCATACATTGTTGCCGATAGAGTACTTGACATAGTACACTTCTTTTACATTCTTGTTGCATACTGGGCACCTACTAGGTATAGTCCTCTTATCGCCTAGCTTCATAACCTTCCTCCTCTTTATTATGAGTGTCAAGCACTCTAGACTGCCTACATCATGGATATAGGTAGTTAACAGTACTGGACATCTCGCGCTCTAAGGCAAGCGCATCCTCTAGGCATGGAAGGCAAACATTCCTTAATGGATAGATGGCCTCCTCGCCATCATACCCCTGCTCGCAGCTTTCACATATTAACTGCATATTACCTCCTCAGTATAAGGGATAGTGGTATTGAACTATACCGTGGATTATATCAGGGGATTGAAACTAGTTCAATAGTATAGAGGGTGATTACTATTGTCACCCGCCTGATTATAGCAGGCATAGTAATTGCACTGCTGAAGCTATAATCAGTCTAGCCCTAGTCTAGCCCGCCTAATTACTTAGGTAGGCTACATTAGGGCATATCCCCATGCTATTACACATGGGGATATGAGATGCCGCCTAGGCAGCCTTCTTTGCCTTCTTGACTTTCGTCGTGGCAACTTTGAAGACCTCTGGCGGCGTTACAGGCGCAGCCTTCACTTCTGGCACTGGGATCACTTGCCCAGTGTACTTCCATGTCTTACCATCCCTGGCTACAATCTTAGCAGCAATTGCGCCAGCGAGTAAGGCTGGTACATTGACATCGCTTTTCGTCTCAGACTTGCCCATGCGGCGCTTATCCTCCTCGACTAACTTACTGGATCCTAAGCCGGCGGGATTCTCGCGTAGAATTTGGATGTACCTATCCACCATACGACTGCCGTCGCTGGCGGCCCGCGGACGAGGCGTATTGGCCTTCTTGGTAAGGCCAGGCTTGCCTTCCGGCCATGCAGTCTTGAAGACTTTCGTCGTGGCAGCAAATCCGGACCCGATAGCGCCAAAGTCGATATTAAACGTAGGAAATGCCTTAGCGAATTCGTCTCGGGCAGCGAGAATTGCTACCTCAGACCTGCCGAGCGCCTCCTTAAGAAGCGCAATTTCCGCATCGACGCGGGTCTTTTCGGTCAAGAAGGAGCCTTCCAGTTCATGAAACTTTGCTACTACTGGAGCCTTCTTTTCCAGTAGCGCGGTCACTGCCGCAACAGAAACTGCCAGGTCTGCCTCGTACCTGGCGATCTTGACGGTCGCTTCTTTGGCGGTGTTCTCAGCAGTCAAGGCTGCCTGTAAGCGGTCTAGTTCCGCATGACCGCCGTATTCCTCGAATTCTGCCGTGCCTACTAGGCTTTCCATCGTCTTGACTTGCGCTTTCAATGGTAGCATTTTACTTTCCTCCGGGCGATATCGCCCATTTTATTGACGACTAGAATCCACTAGTCGCTAGCGCTTAATCCGCTAAGCCTGCCGAGAAGGAAACTTCTCAGTAGAATAGGGGATCAAGGCTTGCGCAGCTTAGCGCAATTATGATAGGCGACGCGGCGCTCCGCGTGCCTAGGCACACTCTGACTAATCTCATGCAAGCCGCCGAGGTCGGCGGCGTGTCCTTTATCGTTCAGGTCAGGCATGCCCCATGGCATGTCTCCAACACTGAAACCTTGCGGCGCAGCAGTGAATTCCAGCCGCTTGACTGGTGCGGGTGCCTTGACTGGGCGACTGCTAGTCACTTGTCGCCCAACATTGTAGTTAGGCGAGCAGCCAATCTCGCCTACTGGATTGGTTATCACCTGCGCAGGCAAGCGATAACTGACGCCATAGCCCGAGAATAGGCGCGAAGCGTAGTTTCTACGCCTAACTTCAAGCTGCCTTAGCTTCCTGTCTGCAATACTCATTGCCTTCCTCCCCTTAATATCTAATCGCTACTGGCGACCTGTTTGTCGTCGCTAGCAGGGATTAGACCTTAAGCCCGAAGGGACTAGAGCTATTCCTAGTCCCTTCCTTTCGCTTGACTGCCTTGCTCCAGCCCGCTACTAGTGCATCCTGGACACTAGGTTACGGCAGGCTACGCTCCAGACTAGATTGTATCCTAGTCCCTCCTCGCGCCGCTCGACAGTCAATTCGACTTGCGCATTCTCCACCCCAGACTCCGCACACCGCCAGATAATCCATGGCCAGTACTGAGCGTCGGGCCAATTCCCGAACACCAGGAGCCACTCATGGAGATTAGACACTCGTCTACTGTTTCCACCTTGCCACCTTGCCAGACGTTACTTGCCGATAGTCCCGCTAGTACATCCCTGCCTGATAACCCGTCTATAGAGCTATCAGTTTCCTAGCCTCGATCGACCTTCGCGCCCCTTCAGGTCGCTATGCTACGCGCTACACTGTTGCTCCGATTCGCAATCTCGGCAATCTCGCGCTCTATTCTAGTCCGAGAACAGGTCTTAGGACCCGCGGGGACTATTCTGTTGTCAAAGGTGCCATTCTCTACTATAGGCACGATACCCCCTTTGTTGATGGGTGGCAATTAGGGACTATGATGTGTAGGTAGCCTCTCATGTTCGCTAGAGCAATTTTTTACTATTAACATGTCTTTTAGGATACAAGCCTCTCATGCTCAGTAGCACAATATAATCATCACAGATACCATGCTCGCTAACATACTCACTATGCACATCACAGAAGAGAGCGAATTTCTGTGTTATTACATTAAAGCATGTCAGGCAGCTTCTTATGCAAACCATTCTGTAGTTAGGCGCTCTCGATGACCTTCCGTTAAGCATTACCAAATGCCTCCTCAGTAGCATCCATAAGCCTCTTACAAAAAGCCTCTATCTCGGCACGGCTACGAAAATACTGTGAATAATATGAGTCCTCAGAGTTAGCCATCCAGACATAAGGTTTCTGGGTCTTGTACTGTTGACCACCACACCAAAGCTCTGTGCCAGCCTTGATGGCATTGACATCATGACAGTGACCACCTCTTT
>ERZ1292632.2887-Hain-H43-01um-R2-2887-length-13814-cov-4_pt1 | contig 13814 bp, 18 predicted proteins | sample MGYA00564407_ERZ1292632 | MGnify/ENA primary metagenome ERZ1292632 (study PRJEB36523, sample SAMEA6512637) | groundwater metagenome | collected 2019-01-08 | study: AquaDiva: Metagenomics assemblies of 32 groundwater samples
CTCCAAGACGCAGGTGTTCCGTTTACTGCTTATTTAATGGCAGGTTTTCCAGGCGAAACTGACGATGATTTACGAGAAACTATCAAACTTGCTAAGGAAATTGGTGCTGATTATTATTCCTTAAGTGTTTTATCTCCCTACTTTGGAACAAAAATGTATTATGATTTATTGGAAAAAGGATATCCTTTGGATAAAAAACCTTGGGAATATTTTTATCATCAAACTGGAGATATGATGGTAAATAATACTATTTCTAAAGATCTTTTGCAGGAATATCTTTCTCTTAATGAATTAAATAAAAAGGAATATTTATGATTTCTATTTGTATTCCTTCATATAATTCTTTAGAGTATTTGAAAATCCTTTGCAAGGGAATCAAAAAGAACACGAAATATCCATATGAAATATTAATTCACAATAACCAATCTACAGACGGAACATATGACTGGTTAAAGAGTTTAGGACTTTATAAAGATACTTTAATAGGATTCGAAACGTCTAATTTAAATTTGGGATTTGCTGGCGTAAATTCTGTCTTGAAATGCGCTAAATATCCATATACGATGATTTTTAATTCCGATATGTATCCTCTTCCAGGGTGGGATCTTGCCATTGTCAAGCAAGTCGAAAAATTTCAAACAGAAGGTATAGAGAAATTCACCATTTCTTCTTGTTTGATCGAACCGCAAGGAAGTAATCCAGAATACAACATTTTTTATGCTGGCCATGATGCACAAACATTCAACGAATCTTTACTTTTAGGCACTTATATAAAAGAAAAAGAAAAATCTCTAAAAAAAGAAAATACCATACAGTATAGTCACCCTATTCTATTTCCAACAGAAATGCTTAAGGAAATGAATTATTTGGATGAAAATTATTTTCCTGGGTGGTCTCTAGATCACGACATGGCTGCCAGCGCTTACAGGATCGGCTGTAGAGATTTTATAATGTTAGGTTCTTCACGAGTGTATCATTTTATTTCAAAAACATTTACAAAGCTACCAAATAATGTTAGAAGTATGCACGGACAAAATATATTTCAATCAAAATGGCACATGTCTGTAGATGAATTTAGAAATAGATTTGGCGTAAAAAAATCATATGCAAAAATACCAAATGGACTTTTATAAATAAATGCAAAAAAGATATTTAATTTTTGGCGGAACAGGTTCGCTTGGAAAAATTTTAACCAAAAGATTATTGGATCTTGGTTTTTTTGTTTGTTCTTTTAGTCGCGACGAAGCAAAACACGTAGAATACAGAAAATTATTTCCAAATAAAAAACTTGTTCAATCAATTATGGGAGACATAAGAGATTATAATGCCGTTTATGACGCCATAAGAAAAATAAATCCTCATTATATTATTATTGCAAGTGCGTTAAAAAATATTCCAGAAACAGAAGAATTCCCTTCAGAATCTATTAAAACTAATATTTTAGGCACTGAAAATGTTTTAAATGCTGCTGATATTTTGTCTGTAAATATTCCGCATAAATTAAAAATTCTTTTTGTTTCTACAGATAAGGCGTGTTCTCCAGTTAATTCCTATGCTTTCTGTAAGGCGTTAGGAGAAAGATTAACTATAAGAAAAAACGGAAATAATATTTTAACAAATTGTGTTCGTTATGGTAATGTTTTGGAATCTAGGGGTAGTGTTATTCCGTTTTTTAAATATTTAATAGAAAATGACAAAAATATAACAGTAACAGATGCAAATATGACAAGATTTTTTCTTAGTTTAAATGAATCGGTAGATTTAATTTTTACTGCATTAAAAGATTCTGAAGGTGGAAAAGTTTTTATTCCAAAAGTTAGATCTGGTCGCATTATTGACTTAGCTGAAATATTAAACGAAGAAAGTTTAAGTAGCTTGCCGATAGAAATTATGGGTATTAGACCTGGAGAAAAACTTCACGAAAGCTTAATATCAAAAGAAGAGATGTTAAGAACTGAAGATTGTGGAAGTTCTGTGGTTATCCATGACATAATGAAGGAACCGCAAAAATATAAATGTGATTTTTTGAATGGTATTTCTGAATACAGTTCAAACTGTGAAGCGATTTGTTTACAAAAAGAAGATTTTAGAAAATTTTTAAAAGAACGTGGTGTTTTAGAACAATTTCACGTTATTGCGAAAATAAATGCAGGAGTTCTTTCTTGACTAGGGTTGGTATTACTGGTGCTCGTGGTTTTGTTGGACAAAATTTAACGTCTTTTTTAAAAAATCGTCAATACAATGTCATTACTTTGTGGGATGAACACATAGGATCTGCGCAACTTCAAAATAATTTATTAAATAATTGTGATATTGTTTTAAATTTGGCAGGAAAAAACAAAGGAGATAGTTTAGATATTGTAGATACAAACACTTTAAGTTTTGAAAAAGTTTTGTGTGCATGTTGGTTGTCGAAAAAATCAATAATTAACGCTGGCACAAAATATAAAAAAGAAGACGTATACAAGGCAAGCAAAGACGCAGCCAAAGCTCTTTGTAAGGTGTATTCGTATATTGGGCTAAATTCACTTACATTGAATATACCAAAATTGTTTGGTCCACATTGCAAACCGCACTATAATTCTTTTGTCACTACTTTAATTTATTTGGCATCAAAAGGAAAGTTAGAAGAATACAAATATTTGATTAAGAATACGAAAGAAGAATTAGAACTGTTGCATGTAGAAGATTTATGTTATATTTTTCAAGATTTTATAGATAATAAATTTTTTGGATTTAATGAATATAATTTTACTAAATTTGACGGATTGATACAAATAACGTTTGAAGAAATTATAGATATTTTAAATGGAAACAAAAATCACAAATATTCGAATATATTTTTAAATACTTTAGAGTGGTACAAAAAAAATGAATTATCCAATACATGAAGATGATCGTGGTTATTTTCAAGAAATAGCAAGAGAAAGAGATTTACGACACTCAATTAAGCAAGTTAGTATTTTTACTATTAAAAGCGGAAAAACTAGAGGTGATCACTATCACAATAAATTAATAGAAACTTTTATTGTTTTAGAAGGAAATTGTATGGTTAGTATATTTGATGAAAATTTTACGAAAGAATTGTTTATGAGTGTTGGAGATTGTGTAACAATTTTTCCCAAAAAACAACATAAATTTTATACTGAAGTTCATTGTAAAATGTTGTCTTTGGCTAGCGAAGAATTCAATAAGGATGACCCTGATGTTTTCAAATATTAGAGATTCAGCTCTTGTGATTGTTGTAGCCCATAACAATCATGTTCTTCTTGAACATTTTGTTGAATCAATTGAAAAACATAATGCTGGATATCCTTACGAATTGTTGATTATTGATAATGATAGTACCGACAGCAAACACCTAGACGCGCTTACCAAATTATCGAAAAAATATAGAATCGAAACATACGAAAATGATAGAGTGGAAGTTTCTTTTGATAAAGCTTGTAGCAAATATAAAAATCAACATCAATATTATTTTTTTGTTCATGATGATACTTGTATAAATGAAGATTATTGGTTGAAAAAATATATTGAAAGGTTGAAAAGTAATTATACGGAACAAGTAATTAATAAAACAAAGTTTGAAAAATTACCAATAGGTAGAGTAGGATCTAATCATCAACCTTGGAGAGACTATAATTCTATAATTGGATATCCTATAAGATCTGAATTTGTACACGATTACTTAGCTACAATTTTTTTAGAAGAGAAAATTCCAACCTTTTACAAATTCGTTGATCCAGAAAGAGTCTTGTACTCCAATGATTGTCTTGTAGAAAATAATATATTTTCTTTAAATGATTTTTACGCCATGAAACAAAAAAATATTAAAGCCTATAAGAGAAAATGTGAAGCTTTAAATAAAACACTCTTATACCCAGATGAAGGTATTTCTCCAAAGTCAAAATATCCGCCAGGTGAATGTTGGAATAAAATGACAATGTTGACTGAATTTATGAATTCCATTTTTCCTTTAATTAATGGTTTTCGTTCTGTAGGTTTAGAGGGCGATGGTTTTTTAGAGCAGAGGGACGGCCCAGACAATCCATGGGGGCATCGTACCGTAATTCATTATGGCAGTCCTAATTTGAAAAGATTTTTGGCGAATAAATTTAATACTACTGGTGAAGAAATTCACAAAAAATTGTATTCGAAAGATAAAGCATTTCTTGTACATTGCGACAAACTTATTAGAGGTTATTTTAAATGAAAGTTTGTATTCTTGCGGCAGGAATTGGTGGTCGCCTCGGCAATTTAACCAAAAATTTTAATAAAGCTTTTATTAGAATTGGTGATATGGGGGCCATAAGTCATATTATAAATTATTTTCCCAAGCATTATGAATTTATTATCACTACAGGTTATTTGGGAGATGAATTAGAACAATACGTGAAATTGTGTCATCCTGATTTAAATATTAGGTTCGTCAAAAACGTTATATACTCAGGATCAGGGGCAGGTCCAGGTTATTCTCTGAACACTTGCAATGAATTTCTACAAGAGCCATTTTATATATGGACAACAGATACTTTAGTTAATGATTTTTCTATTACAGAAGATCACAATTGGATTGGATATTGTGAGGCAAAAAATGAAGATGGAGAATATTCTTGCGTTGATGTTGATGGTGAAAATGTTATAAATAATTTTTATGAAAAAAAGGAAAATGTATACACAAATAATGCTTATATAGGATGTTCTTTTGTTTTAGATTATGAAAATTTTTGGAAGGGAATGGCAAATAACCCCATTACAATTCAAAATCAATTTCAAGTGTCTGCTGGTTTTAATTCATTATTGCAAAACAACATTGTTTATGGAAAAAAATTACAATGGCATGATACTGGTAATCTGGAAAAGCTTCAAAAAACACGCGAGCAATTTCCAGCAAAGATAAAAAACTTAGACAAAGATGATGAAGAAATATATTTTTTTAATAATGAATTTGTTGTTAAATATTTCAAAGACGAAAACTTTGCACAAAATAGAATAAAAAGAAATATTACTCTTGGAAATACTGTTCCAAAAATTTTTAGATCAAGTAAAAATTTTTATGTTTACGAATATATTGTAGGAAAAGATTTATTTGCAATAGATAAGCCTCAAGAATGTTTTTTAAATCTTTTAAATTTTGCTAATGAACAATTATGGCAACCACGAAAACTTAATCCAGAAGAATTTAAAAAATTTCAAGAAACTTGTGTAGATTTTTATTATAAAAAAACTAAAATTCGTTTGGATAAGCTTTACGAAAAACTTCATTTATATGATAAACAAGATACTATTAACTATAAAAAAATTCCTCTTTTAAATGATATTTTAGAAAATCTTGATTGGCCGAATTTATTAAATGGAAAACCTACTTTAATGCATGGTGATTTTAATTTTTCTAATATAATTTTTCAAAATAACAATTCATTTAAATTTATTGATTGGAGGCAAGATTTCGGAGGAATGCTTGAAGTTGGTGACATGTATTATGATCTTGCCAAAATGTATTCTGGATTTCTTTTTCCCCACGATACAATAAAAGAAGGAAGTTTCCAATTAAAAATTGAACGCGAAAATGTGGAAGTTCATTTGCATGAATATGAAAAATATACGGAATGTAAAAAAATATTTATAAATTTTCTTAATGAAAAAAATATTGATACAAAAAAAGTAAAACAATTAGCTGCTATTGTTCTTTTGAATATGAGTCCTTTACATGAATTTCCGTTAAATGTATACTTATATTATTGTGGAAAGTATTTATTATGGAAGTATGTAAATGAAAGATAATATTGTTTTTGTTTTAGATGTAGATGGCACGCTCACTGATGGTAAAATGTATTACACAGAACAAGGTAAATGGATGAAGGCTTTTGGTTGTGATGATTGGGACGCCTTAAAGGAAGTAAATAAATTTGCTGAATTATGTTTTGTGACAGGAGATAAAAAAGGATTTGAAATTGTTCGCACTAGAATAGAAAAAGAAATGAATTTTAATTTATATCTTGTGTCACACAAACCCAAGGAACGGTGGGATTGGATTGAAAATAAATTTCCAAATCGACCTATAATTTTTATGGGTGATGGAGTTTTTGATTGGTATTCTCTTTCTAAATGTGATTATGGTATAACTACCAACGATGCACTTGATCACGTAAAAGTTAAAGCAGATTTTATAACTATTCGTTCTGGCGGCAATAGAGCGGTTGCAGAAGCTTGTGTAAATATTATGGAAAAATTTTTTGAGCAAACAACAGAAGGATTGGGATTATGAAAAAAAGATTACAAAGATTATATGATTCTATAGCTGAAGGAAAAACTGTCGTAGGTGTTGGTCCTATGAGCAGACATTGCATAGATTCGGTAGTGGAGTTGGCTAATGAGAGTGAAATTCCTGTCATTTTGATTGCAAGTCGCAGACAGATAGAATGTTCAAAATTAGGTGGTGGATATGTTTGGGACACGAAAAGCTTTTCAGAATACGTAAGAAAGAAAGATACTGGAGATTATGTTGTTCTTGCTCGTGATCACGGTGGTCCTTGGCAGGGAACTGATGAAAGTAAATTAGATCATAAAGAAGCTTTATCGATAGCTTTACGTTCTTATTATTCAGACATTGAAGCTGGATTTGATATTTTACATCTAGATCCGTCCTTGAAGTCTAGACCTTTACCTGATATAATGAATGATGTTGTAGATTTATACAATACATGTGAATCGTACGCTGAGATTTTTGGCAATGAAGTTATTTATGAAGTTGGCACAGAAGAACACGGTGGTCATATAACAGAGTTGGCAAATTTTGAATCCTTTGCAACAAAAATGAAAAATTTTCCGAAAGTTAAATTTATTGTTGGAAATATAGGATTACACGTTCAAGAAAGGCGTAATACAGGCAATATGAAAAATTACGAAGCTCTAGTACAAATTTGTAATAGAAATAATTTGTATCTTAAGTGTCATAACGTTGATTACGTTGATTATTGTGAAAATAATGGACGTGTAAATGAGTTAAATAGACGCGGTGTTCATTCTATAAATGTTGCACCTGAATTTGGCGTTCAAGAAACTGAGAGTTTGCTCTATGCGTGGCGTTCCAGAGGGTTTTTTGTCGATACAGATAATTTTATAGAATTGGCTTATAAAAGTGGTAAGTGGTTTAAATGGATGACCAATCTTGGTCCAGTTCCCTCAAAAGAAGAAAAGGCTATTATTTGCGGTCATTACATTTTTAATCATACCTCAGTCTTGGAGATGCGCAAAAGATTGGATATTGATGGCGTAGAAGAACACGTTAAATCAATGGTTAAGTGGAATATTTTACAATATTTACAGAAAACTGGCTGGATCGCTGGATGAAAAAAATAGGATTTATGATCGTATATAATGATGTTGATTATCTTGATCACACTTTAACATCTTTTAAAGATTTTGTTGACGAAATGATAATTGTTGAAGGTGCTTTTGAAATTACAACAAAAGGAGGTAATCCGTCCAGATCTGACGATGGCACGCTTGATATTTTGTCAAAACATGTTGATAATAAAAAAATATTTTTAAAACACGTAAATCTACGCGAACACAAAGATCATTATGATATTGGTTATCAGTGGGCTCTTGAGCGTAATGCGGATTGGGCTATTATGGTAGATAGTGATGAAATTTGGACAGAACAAATGAAAAACATAGTAGACGTTACTCTCAAAAAGCAATCTACAAAAACGCTTGACATAAAAGAAATTAGATTGCATGAATATTGTTTTATTAATGATTTTAAAACGTGGTATCCAGGAGTATATCCTAGAATTTTTAAAGCAGAAAAAGATGCTTTTTTTGTTTTTGATAATGAGGTTCAATTTAAAAATGGACGCGGACAGCATAATTATTTGGTTTTAGGTGATTCTTTTAAAAATTTTCATTATGGATATGTTAGAAATAATAAAAGATGGAAATTGAAACAAGATTGTATGTGGGAAAAAGATTTTAATCCTATAAATTTACAGTACAAACTTGATGGAGATAAATACATAATTCCTTCCGACATTCCAATTTATAATTTTACAGGTCAGCACCCAGATATTATGAAAAATCATAAATTTTACAATATGTCTGCAAGTGATATAATATATGGTGTAAAATGAAATATCTTGTTACAGGCTGTGCTGGTTTTATTGGAAGTCATTTGACAGAAAGACTTTTACAGGAAGGTCACGAAGTTGTTGGTATTGATAATCTTTCGACTGGTTTTGAAGAATATCTTCCAAAAAAGAATGAAAATTTTACATTTTTAAAGTTGGATATTTTTGATTGGAATTCTTTAACTAAACATATAAATTATTTTAAAGATGTTAAATGTGTGTTTCATCTTGCAGCATGCGCAAGAATACAACCATCTATATACAGTCCTTCTTTAACACACGATACCAACGTTACTGGAACGATCAATATATTGGAAATAATGAGAGCGTTAAACATTAATCAAATAGTTTATTCGGCTTCTAGTAGTTATTATGGCCTTAAGGCAAATATTCCTTCAAAAGAGACAGATCCTTGTGATTGTCAAACTCCTTATTCTGCCAGTAAATATATGGGTGAATTATATTGTAGTACGTGGTCAAAAATTTACAAAATTAACAGTATTCGATTACGTTATTTTAATGTTTGGGGACCGAGAAGTCCAACAAGTGGAAATTATGCGCCCGTTATTTCTTTGTTTTTTAGACAAGCTTTACTGGAAGAAAGTCCTATGACTGTTGTAGGTGACGGACAACAACGAAGAGATTTTACGCATGTTGATGATGTTGTGAGCGCAAACATAGCTGCACATAAGTACATGTTGCTTAACTCTCAAACATGTATAGATAAAGTTTATAATATAGGAACTGGAAAAAATTATTCTATATTGGATATTGCAAATATGGTAAAATCCTCGGTAGAAGAATTGAAACTACAAAAACATTCGTTTTGTAAAATAAAATGCAATATTGTTCATATATCAAAAAGAATTGGTGAAGCTGAATTGTCTCTTGCGGACAATTCAGCGGCGGAAAAAGAGATATTTTGGAAACCAAAAGAATCTCTTCAAACTATGTTAAGTAAATTAAGAGACTATTATTTAAATAAGGAGAAATAAAATGGCTACAAATTTAGAATTAGATGCAAAAACAAAGGCTTTGGAAAAGGCTCTTGAGGAATTTCAGGGAGCAATCAGAAGGCATGGTGAAGAGTTGAATAATCTTACTTCTATGCTTAGCAAGGTTAGTGGTGATCTTTCTACCTTAAAAGTGGAAATGACAAATCTTAAAACACAATTGAATAAGCTTGGGCAAAAAACAGCAGGCGGCGTTTCCAGATACGAATAAACAATGTCCAAGCTTTCTGTTTTGATGACGGTCTATAACGAAGCTGATTTTATTGAATATGCTATTCGATCATGTTTGCCTTGCGTAGATCATCTTGTTGTTGTTGAAGGGGCGTATCAAGAAACAATAAAACTTGGTGCGTCTCCACGTTCAACTGACAAAACAAGAGAAATAATTCAATTTCTTGGCAATCAACATATTATTGAGTGTGGTCCTTCTCCGTTTGGTTCTGAATGGAGCAGCGATGCTTCGAAGTGGAAAATCGATTATATCGAAGCTAATGCAAAAACAGACAAAGATCAACGTAATATTGGATTGGACAGAATTAAAGAACTTAATCCTGATGGTTGGTTTATGATAATAGATGGCGATGAAGTTTATGATCCATTAGCTTTTAAAATGATTAGATCTTTCATCAAAACCATGGAAAAGAATGATAAATATGCGGCATATTTTAAAAGTTTGACTTTTGTTAATGATCCGTATCATTTTACGGAACAGAGTTTTCCGAGATTGTTCAAAATTACTTCAGCATGCACATTCGTTAATGATAATTTTTTAGATTGGCCTGACAAAAATTTAAAATGGGGACACCCTCATGTAATTAAGGTTCCTATTCAATATTATCATTATAGTTTTTTGAAGGGTCAAAAAAGGTTTTTGGAGAAACGAGATTGGTGGATGAATCGCGGATTAGGATCAAATTTTGATTATGGATGGAATATTGACAAAAACGGAAAAATAAATGATCCCAATCATGATATTTACGAATATACAGGGAAACATCCAGATATAATGAAAGATCACCTGCTCTGGAAAAAAGATGCATAAAGTTGGCATAATAGGGCTTGGATTTGTTGGAACTGCGGTTGAAACTGGATTTCAATCAATTGCAGACATAAAAATTTACGATAAATATAAACCATCAGATTCTTTAGAAAGTACGGTAAAAAATAGTAATATACTTTTTGTCTGTCTCCCAACCCCAATGTTGGAGAGCGGTGAATGTGATATTTCAATTATAGAAAAAGAAATTGATAATATTGCTTCAATTGCTTCTAAATCAAAAATAATTATTTTAAAAAGTACAGTTCCGCCAGGAACAACAGACAGGTTTCAAGATAAATATCCAAAACATACATTTATTTTTAATCCAGAATTTTTAACAGAAAAAAATTTTATTAATGATTTTTTAGAACAAGATAGGATAATTCTTGGAACTTCTAATATAATGAAAGACTCTCATAACAAAAATATTCTTAAAGTTTATAAATTGTATGATGATTTTATTAAAACTCAAGGAAAACCAGCTACCATATTTGATACAAGTTGTAAAATAGCAGAAATGATAAAATATATTGCAAATTGTTTTCTTGCAACAAAGGTTATGTTTTTTAATGAAATATATGAGATTTGTAAAGCTGCTAATATTCCATTTGAAGATGCTGTTGGATTAGCGTGCATGGACGAAAGGATAGGACAATCTCATTCAAAAGTTCCTGGTCCTGATGGTCAACTCGGCTTTGGTCTTTCGTGTTTTCCAAAGGATTTGAATTCATTGATGTTTTTTGCCAAACAATTGGATGTTGATCCAATGATTTTAGAAACTGTTTGGACAAAAAATCTTCTTGTGCGAAAAGAATATGATTGGGAAAAATTAGCACAATGTAATGGAAATTATACAAAACAATTCTAGAGAGTACAATAAAAATGGCTAAATATAAGTTAGTTCCAGTAGCGAACCGCTCTGAAGACGTTCAAGAATATGAGCTTGAAAATTTTGTAATTGACCCAACGAAAAAGAATATTTTTGTAATATGTATTGATGTCGGAAGCACATCTCCAGTAGAAATTCCAGATTATATAAGAAACGTAAGTGAAATCATAAAACCAGCTTTTCCAGAAAATGTTGAAATTATTTTCACAACAAAAAGAAAAAACACTCACAGTATGGAGGTGTACAAAATATATGAGCAAGAGTAAAATAGTTTTCGCTAACGGCGGATTTGATATATTGCATGCAGGACACTTTAATTTACTTTCTGAATGTAGAAGTTTGGCAGGAGAAATTGGAACTGTTATTGTTGGTTTAGATTCTGACGAAAAAATAAAAAACGACAAAGGTATTCAAAGGCCATTTTTCACACTATCGGAAAGAGAAAAACATTTACGAATATTGACTGTTGATGAACTTCCGTTGGTAGATCGAATAAGATCATTTAATACTAACGAAGAATTATATGATCTAATATTAGAGTTGAAGCCAGATTATATTGTTAAAGGCGCGGATTGGGACGGAAAGGAAGTAATTGGTTCGGATGAGTGTAGAGTAATATTTGCTACATATAATTCCGAAATATCGTCCACTATTATTGCAAATAGAATTGTTCAAAAAACTTTACAATACGATTTTAGAAATGAAATTGTAAATCCATTTGACAGACCAGAAGAAAAATGAAAAAATATATTGCTAAACCAGATACATGGTTTGATAAAGGAACTGAAGTAAAACATATTGCAGTATTTGATCAAGAAGATTGGGGATTATTTCAAGGTTATCGTAATGGTTCTTTGGATGAAGAAACTTGTTTGTTAGAAGAATTTGAAGTTGTAGACACAGAATAAAATGAAAATATTAGTCATTGGAGATTGTATTATTGACCATTATGTATATGGATTGGTTAATCGTCAATCTCCAGAAGATGTAACTATTCCTGTTATAGATTTTATTGAAGAAGAATATCGCCTTGGTGGCGCTGCAAATGTAGCTGTAAATATAAAATCTCTTTCAAAAAAACTAAAAGATGAAGTTTTTATATCTTCAATTATTTCTGACTTTACAGCAAATATGTTAAAAAAAAAGAAAGTATCTTATGATTCGATTGTTTTGTCTAGCAAAGAAAAACCACATTCGGCAGAATTAATAAAAACAAGAATAATGCATTCAGATAGTCTTAAACAATTTTTAAGATTAGACAATAGAATGTCCTTCAGAAGCAGCGACATCCAAAGATACAAAAACAAATGTTTTTATTATAATGGAGAGGATTTTGACGCAGTAGTTATTTCAGATTATAATAAAGGATTAATAAACGAATTCATTATAGAACGTTTGTGTAGCTTGGAATGTCCAATTTTTGTTGATACCAAAAATCCAGATCTAAAAATGTGGGATAAATTGATTGGAAAAAATGTATTTTTCAAAGTTAATCAAAAAGAATGGTCTATCATAAAAAATCAAAAACCAGAAGAAAAATTTAAATTTGTTATAACAAATAGCGAAAAAGGTGCAACACTTTTATTGTCTAATACTGTTATGAATTTTCCAACAGAACCAGTTAAAAATGGAAGTGTAATTGGGGCTGGTGACGTATTTCTATCTGCTTTGGTTGTAAAATATCTTGAATCAGAAGGAGATATCTTGCAAGCTATTGTTTACGCAAACAAAGCTGCCCGACGTTCTGTTGAAAAGTTTGGAATTAGCGAAGTAAAACGAGATGAGATTATTTAATCTCCTTTTTCGATTCTGTAACTATCAGAATCGAAATGTTGTGTACTAAATTCAAAAACAGTTGAATCTTGTAAAGCTACGACTCTATGAATTCTTTTCCTTGGTATATGGAAAGAATCCCCAGATTTTAAAATTGTTTGTTGTAGATGAATATCTTTTGAATCTTGAGTTGTTGGTTCGTCATCAGACCACAACATTGCAACTTCACCTTGATGAACATAAAATGTTTCATCTTTTAATATATGATAATGAAGAGAACATTGTTTTCCTTTTTTGAAAAATAAAAGCTTTCCGCAGTATTCAGGTTTATTTACAATCCACGATTCATAGCCCCAACCTTTTGGAACAAATTTATTAAATTCCATTTTTCAAAAAATCTCCTTTTTAAAAACCCCCAACCCCCATAAGTTTATTATAAACTTATACAAGACAATAAGTATATACTATAAATAACTATAAGTAAAATACTAAAGTAATTATATATTATATAGGATATTTATAATATTATGATAAAAAGAACTCAATTAGTTTCTGCAAGTAACTTTTCTTATACAAGCTCGCGCAATTCAGAAGAAATGCTCTTAACACAAGACACTCACAATGCTCTTTCTGTTTTGGAAAAGAAAATAAAAGAAGCAGGAGGCATATTAAAAATAAACTCACTTTCTAGATCTTGGGGAAAGCAACAACAATTAAGAAAAGCTTATGAAGATTATCAAAAACTTTCAGAAGAAGAAAAGAAAAAAACCAAATTCGTCCCACTCGCAGCACATCCAGGTCACAGTTTTCACGAAGCATGCAGGGCAGTTGATATATCTCTTTCTAGTTTAAAATTTCCTAATATTTCCAGCGACAAACAATTGGATAAATTTTGGGAAATATCTTCTCCATTAGGATTTACTCCAATTATAGATAAGCCAGACGAATCTATGAGTGAAGCTTGGCAT
>ERZ1292632.2888-Hain-H43-01um-R2-2888-length-13812-cov-5_pt1 | contig 13812 bp, 20 predicted proteins | sample MGYA00564407_ERZ1292632 | MGnify/ENA primary metagenome ERZ1292632 (study PRJEB36523, sample SAMEA6512637) | groundwater metagenome | collected 2019-01-08 | study: AquaDiva: Metagenomics assemblies of 32 groundwater samples
AAAATATAGGTACTGAAGGTTCGGCTAAACGAATCAAGGAAGTACAATATTGGAAAAAGTGTACTGGTTGTAATTATCATACTAAAGATTTAGGTTATGTAACTGTTGGCCCTGCTATGAGTCCACGTACTGCTATAGAGTTTAGTGAGTTTCAAGCCAACAAGCATACTACTCCTTTAACTCAATATGGTAAATATATTGTAGGTAAAGTAGCAGGACAGAAGTACGATTTAACTAATCCTGCGGTTAAGTTTCAGGCTATTATTGAACTAGGAGGAATTAATGAGTTTCCTCTAGAGCAAATGATAGAATATAACTGGCATCGTTATCCTGTAATGGTACAAGTTAGACCTGAATTAGCAAATATAGTAGAAATTAGTTGTCAACACGGTTGCGTAAATCGTAAGTTTATTCAAACAGTCAATGGATTATCTATTGGTTATCAATCTCACTGTTCAGTAATGCATAAGGATATTATTCAATCAGAATCTATTGGTCGCCAATTTAAAGAAGCCATGATTACTAATAGTCAATCGGCTACTTTAGATACTGAAACTCTTACAAAAATTGCTATTGCTATTGGTATGGCGATGAAGAATATTCCGGCAGATAGTTTACAGGTTGCGGGTAAGCCGCTAGTTTAGTAACTATTTACTGAGTTGCTTGAAGGATTAAATAATGGCTGACACGGCAATTACTCTAAAAACGCCTCGTGGTCAAGCGGTAGAAGTACTACGATTTGTTAATATTGCGGCTATTACTACAGGTAATAATAAATGGCGTTGGACGATAACTCGGCATAGTCGTATTACTGATGTAGTAGTAGATTCAATTACTGCTGGTTCTGGTGGTACTAGTGATATTATTGATATTAATCTTAATGGTACTACTATTTATACTACACAGGCTAATAGACCAACGTTGTTACAAGCCGATACAGGACTATGGACTGAAGCAGGTGAACCTGAAATTACAGTCTTAGTTCCCGGTGATGTTATTACTATAGATATTGATCAAATATCTACTACAGGTAGTGCAATTGTAGAAGTTGCTATTATCACAGTTGCGAGGTAATAGTTAAATGACTCCAAAAAAATGTCCTAAGTGTGGTATGAAATCACATACAGGTAAATGCTAGATAAAAACGAGAGTGGGCTAGTAACCCTCTAGTTAAAGGATTGAATTCAAATGACTGAAATGGCTGGTAACGTTCAACAGCAAAGTTCTGGTACTACAACGGATGGTTCAACTCGTACTATTGCGATGAACCGTAGTGGTGCGGCGGTTATTTCTAGTCCGCAGGCTATGTATGACCAATGGCTACGTGCTGGTAAAGTATTTAGTGCCCACTTTGCTACTGAGGGTGGTACAAGCACTATTGAGATTAATGCTACAATAGACTTAACAGAACCTTTCTTCCGACTTACTGTTCCTTCAAGTAAAATTGTAGTACCTATTTGTGTAAATATTTCAACCACAGCCGTTAAGGCTACTGGTGATGCTTTACTTATGACTACTAGTGAGGGTGATACTTATACTAGTGGTGGTACTGCGCCACAAATTAACAACCTAACTGTATTAGCGGCGGCTGATAGTGCTATTAACTCGGCTACTCCTAGTTGTACTAATATATTTGATGGCGATAGCGTATTAACTGAAGCCGCTCTTGTTAATCCACGACAATTTGGTAGTAAGTTTTTCAAAACAGGTGGATTATTTGTAGACTATGAATACAATATCCTTAAGGGTGATCCTATGGTTATGATTCATGGTTCGTCTAGTTGGCAAATTCAGGCTATTATGGCGGGTGCTTTAGAGTGTCTTTATGAAATTGTTTGGGCTGAATTAGATAAGGCAGAACTCGTTAATAGTTAATAAGTAGGCGTACCCTTGCCCACCAATTTATTAATTATTAATATCCAATGGGGTATGTATTCAGTTAGGCTGGCATACCCTATATTTCTAAGGAGATAAAGTGACTGACTTTCCTATAGCCGATGTGCAAACTAGTGATGTTGCTAGGGTTGATGTATTTTCACATTATATTGCTGCTGCATTAACTACAGGTACTGCCAAATATGAATGGATTGTTCCATTTAATTGTCAAATACTTGCAGTAATTTGTGATAGTGAAACTATTGGTGTTACAGGAGGTACTAGTGATATTATCGACGTGAATAAAAATGGCACTACTATATTCACTACACAAAGTAGACGGCCTACATTATTATTTCTAGACACTGGTAAGTTTACTGTTGGTACTTTAGAAGTAATAAGTCTATCAGTAGGTGATATTCTTTCTTACGATGTAGATCAAATTTGTACCACAGGTAGTGCTAGATTTAAGATAGCAATTTTGGTGGCTCCGCAATAAATTATTTAAAGCCTTGCTGCGAAAATGAAGCCTAGAAAGGCGTTTGATTAAATGTCTGATATAATTTCTCCTGCTATGATGGTGGTTGACCCAAATACTTTACGTATGCCCCATCCAATCGGTGATGGAAAAGGTCAATTAATTCAAGCAATTAGATCACTACCAGTAAAAGGTAAAATATTTTCTGTAGAAGTAGATGTACCGGGAGTATTAGCGGCTGTTACTTATACTGCTAATGATCAAGTTGGAGAAATATTTCCAATTCCTTTACCTACCAGTTTTGAAGGCTGGTTAGATACTGTTGTTTTGTTCGAAACTACTTTAAATTCCTTAGCCCTTGATTTGTTTATATTTGATGAAGCCGTTGTTAATGCTACCGCAGATAACGCTGCGGTTAGTATTACCGACGCTTTAATGCGAAGTGCTTGTATAGGTTTTGTACGTATAGTAGATTATGCTGCTACTGCTGTTAATTCTATAGGAGAATCTAAAGAATCTGCTTTAGCGGTCGTTTGTAGAAATAATGAATCTGCTTTATATGGCTTATTAGCAACTCGTGGTGCTCCTACTTATGCAGCTGGTGGAATTAATCTTAAATTTAAATTTATTGAGGCTTAATTTATTATGCCTAGAATAACTTTACCTTATAGAAAATTAGAAAAACGTTATCCTATAGGCTTAAAGACTATGACTTTAAGTGCAGGAGTAGGTACTGATGTTGAACGTCAATTAGCCGTACAAGGTGATGGTTTAGTTGTAGGTAGTGGGTTCTCGGTTTATGCCGCCGCGACGAACCTCGAAGTCCGGGGCGGCTTTGAAACCTCCACGACCGGCTGGGGGCCGAGCGCCGGGACGACCTTGACCCGGATTACCACCGATTACAAGTTCGGTGCCGCGTGTTGCGAGGTCATCACGGACGGCAGCGCAGGCGGGCTCGGGGCGTACCACGACACGGCGGCGAAAATCGTTGTGACCGGCAGCACGGCGTACACCGTGTCGGTGTTTGCTAAGTCGATCTCTGGATCGACGACGCTGTTGATCGGCGTGGACTGGTACACGGCGTTGGACGTGTACGTTTCAACGTCCTCATTCACGCCGACGATGACGGCGGATTGGGCGCGCTACTCGCTCGCCATGACCTCGCCGCTGACCGGCCTGCGCGCCGTCTCGTTCGCGCGCGTCAGCCCCGCTGTCGCTGCGACCTACCGCGTGGACGGGGAGCAGTTCGAGACGGGCGACGTTGCCACGCCGTATATCGAGACGGACGGGGCTACTGCGAATCGCGTCGCGGGGCGTATTCAGATCGCCTCGGCGGGATTGTGCACTGCCGCCCAGGGCGCGATTTTTGCACGGCTCCGTATGGGGTGGGATTCGACCGCGAACCCGGTGGGGAACGCTACGGTGTTCTGCACCGGGTCGGCAGGCACGGCGATCATTTGCTCTCGCTGGGACGTAAACCAGTTTTCCGTCCTGAAGAACAGCACGCCGAACGCGATCGCTACGTTTAGCCACGCGCTCGGTGGCGACAAGTCGATTGGAAGCCGCTGGTCTGCAACGCAGGTGGCGATTAGCGTGGATGGGGCGACGGAGATAACGGCGGCGAACAGCAACACCGGCACATTGGACGCAACGATCGATCTCGGCGAGGCGGAGGCGTTCATTGCCGACCGTCACATCCGCTCAACACTCCGCTACGCGCTGATTATGAAGGGCGTCCCGACCGACGCCGATTGGGCCATCATGCACGGTTGGGGGAACACAGCGCCGACGTTTGATCAGATTAAACAGTTATCCCCTAATAGTAAATCTACAGGTTTATTTAATGGTAAAGATGCAAACTTTATAACTTTACCTGCATTTTTTGAAGGTTAATAAATATGGCATTAATAGAAGTTACTCAAACAGTTGCTCAAATAGAAGGTGTTACTCGTAATGCTTTATTTAAACGATTATTAAGAGAGACTGGTTTAGGTGCTACAGGAGTAGCCACAACAGGTTCAACATCTACAATCAATGATACTAATAGATTACTTTCTAGTCAATTTAGTGCTTCTGATTGGGTAGGTGGTTGGGCCAGAATATCAAAAGATGCTGGTGGCGCTGCGGCTACACCTGAAGGTGAAATTGGCCCAATAACTACATACGATCCTACAACTAATGGTCGAATTACGTTTTCTCCTATAATGACAGTCGCAGTTGCAGTAGGCGATGAATATGAATTATGGCGATTTCCTTCACCTAATATAGTAAAAGATTTTCTTGATCAATGTTTGCAAAATGATATTTACCTACCTTGTTGGTCAATTCTTAGCGAACTTCCAGACTTTGATATGGAAGCAAATAATACTACCGACTGGACAGCGAATAATGCAACGGTTACTAAAATAACAGGAACCGAACCGGCTATTGATGGTAAACGATGGTTATCAGTATTAGCAACCGCGGCTAATGGTTATGCACGAACAACTACTTTTAAAGTAGAACCGGGTAAGCGATATCATGTAAGTGCTATTACTAAACCTACTGCTGTGGCTACAACTTGTGAATTACAGGTTTATGATGTAACAAATAGTGCTTCGATAGATTCAAAAACTTCAATCCACCAAATTCCAGTACGTATAGATTTTGAAATAACTGCTCCAACAACTTGTTATCAAATGCAATTACGAATGATAACGCGCGAAGATACTAAAACTACTCTATGGGATGAAGCAGTTATTTATGCAGTAGATAGTGCTGATATATCATTACCTTCTTGGGTTAAGAATAAGAATCAAGTTAAAGGTATATTTGAATTATCTATGAATCAACTGACTGATAGTATTTACGATATAGCCTTAACAGGTAAACCTATCAACAAATATGATATTGTGGATAACGCTTTTGGTCGTGGGCAACTCAAATTAGTAAATTTAAATGGTAGTGGTATAAGTAACCCATTGTTTATTTTTGGCATCCGCAACGAAGTAGCCTTTGCTAATGATAATACTGATTCTAAACGAGTAGATGAAAATTTATTATTTAGTTGTCTTGCTTATAAAATATTTACTCATTTAAAACAGTTGCCTAATAGTGGAAATACAAATGCCACTTGGATACGTGCTCAGGCTAATGAGTATGAAAAGCAATATCTTGGTCATGCTAAAGCACAAAGCGAACAGTTAGAAGAAATTATCCAAACTGTTCAAAAGTCAGGTTATTACGTTGATCAGCGGTTTAGGTATTAAATATGGCTAATCGAAATGGCTTAACTATAATTGATGGTTCAACTCGTTATCCTTTTGCTATAGTTAAAGAAGCAACTAAAGAATCTCGTGGATTACAAATTATTTCTAAACCTTGGGAACAAGGTGATCCTAAACAATATTGGAAAATGCCTTTACATTCTTGGGATGGAGGATTAGATTCTGATAGATTATTCAATAAACGTAAATACTCTAAAGCCAATGCTGATTTATCTTATAAAGGTTTATTGCTTCCACCTCCTTTAATTAATTCATTAACTTTACCTACGGCAGCAGTATCTGCTATTCCTACACTTAGAAATATACCCGTTGCTTTAACTGAGGGTGTCGATTCTGTAACTATTACTAAACCATCTGGTACTGTAGATGGTGATGTAATGATAGCATTAATAAATAGTGATGCAGCAGTAGCAACATTATCTGGTTGGACATTAATATTAACTTCCAAAGGCTATATATTTCGTAAAGTGGCTAGTAGTGAAGGAAGTAATTATACATTCGTAGCCTCTGGTGCTTCTATAACTACTGGAGTAATATTAACACTTGTAGGCGTAGATACAACAACTCCTATAGAAACATCGGCTACAAGTAGTGATAGTACTACTCCATATACTGCACCTACTATAACTACTACAACAAATGGTTGTGTAATATTAGCCGGTGTATTTATTTCAAATGCTACCTTATTTACACCACCTGCGGGATTTATTGAAATTTTTGATGGTCTTGTTACTAATCAAGCAGCAACCGCTGCTTATATATATAAACAAACAGCCGGTGCTACAGGTACATATGATTTTATTGGAACAAATACTGCTACTGGTGGGACATTTACTTTAGCCTTAAAACCTGCTAGTGCAGCGCCTAATGTTACTGCTAACTTTACCAAACCGCCAATTTATTTTAATTCTAAACATTGGGTTTTTAGTGGTCGTTATTTATATTCAATAGATAGTTCTTATACTATAGTATGTGAACGTGATTTTAGTTCACTCTTACCAATTACTGATTTGTGTGTTTTTAACAATGAATTAATAATAGCCAAAGGTTATGGCGATGCAAATAATGTATATTATAATAATATGTGGAAATTAACGACTACTGGATTATATACAGAATCTACAAGTCTTGCAAAAGCACAGTTATTATGTGTAATAGGTAAAAATTTATGGCGAAGTCGTAATAGTGCAAGTGGTACAACTTTAAGTGTATCTAGTTGTCTTACTACACCTTTAACTGAAACTAATTGGGGCACAGCCTATATTGTTACAAGTACTTCTACAGTAATTAATTCTTTAACTAATTATGGTGGTGTTATATGGGTGGGTACTCCTGATGGTATGTATTCACCCGATATAAATACAGTATTTTATAATCAAACCCCTCAATTATTACAATGGCCTCACGCGGATAATTGTGTAGGTGTTTTTGTAGCAAAAGGTTATTTATGGTGCCCCTCGGTTGCTGGATTATTGCGTATAACTAATGGTGAAAGTGTAATTCGTGGGCCTGAAAAATCAAATCGTTTATCTTATCAGTGGTTGGTACGTGGTGGTTTTGAATGGTTAGGGGTTATATATTTAATATGTAATGATCAATCTACTACAGCCGATTCTGTAATCATTAAAATGTTAGAAGATGAACAAAATATTAATGAAAATTCTGAATATATTTATCATGAATGGTTACGTTTAGGTGCTACTACAATAGGTTATATGATTGGTATACTAATAAACCAAACTAATCCTTCTTTAATTTATGGTTTAACTAATTCATTAAAATATATTAAATTGGGTCGTGGTGGTAGAGAAATAGATGATAGTAATTATTCTTATGGTCTAGCATGGGAATTAGAAACAGGTTTAATTAAACCTACAGAAGATTTATCCTTAGTTACTGGTTTGATAGGTACAATAATTGTAACTGATCAGGATGCTAGTGAAACAATAACTACTATTCAATATAAATTAGAAGAAGGTAGTTATGTAGATATGTTAGATGATCAAGAATCTGGTGCGGGAGTAATGCCAATTACTAATACTTCTGGTTATGCAGCAGTAACTAGATACGCTTCTAAAACTTCTAATCAAGCACAATTTTTTGGTTTTAAATTGGCTGGTACTTTAAGTGATGCTCATAGTGGTACAGATAGACCAGAAATTAGAGAGTTTTATGCATTTGGCTATGTTCGTCCTAGATTTATAGATCATATTCGATTATCTATTTATGCTGAGGCTAATGCTATTACAGGTTTAGGTATACGATCAGGTAGAAGTGCTGGTTATACTTCTGCTCAGTTTAAACGATGGTTGCGTGACCAAACTACATTAACTTTTGAATTGCCTGACTATGAAGAATCACGAACTACTCGCGGTAGAGTAGTTGAAGTAGAAGATGAAGAAATGTTTATTGAAAAAGGAACCGATGGTATAGATACTGAAGTTAAGCGATTATTCATAACTATTGCTCGTGACGATTTTGCAGGAGTTATTTATAATGCTTAAAACAGAAGAAAGATTAAGTAAATTAGAGCAATTATTTAATTCTCATATAGGAAATCGTTATAATGCAAGTACTTTGTTACCTCATAGTAATATGAATGTAGATGTTACTTATACTATAACTAATGGTACTACAGATAGAACTTATGATGCTGACGCTTCTAGTATTAATGAATTATCTGATATACTCTATTCATTAATTCAAGATTTAAAATTGTTAGGATTAATAAAATGAATTTAGGAGATATAAAAGGAAATGAACCTATTGAATCAATTACTAAATCTGAAGAAATATTAAATAAAATAAATTTCGAAATTCTTAGTAAATTACAAACCATACAAACACAACTTGATATTCTTATTAAATTAATGAGTAAACCATGAATCAAGGATTTCAAAGACAATTAGATGAGCATGAAAAGTGGTTAGAGTCTCATGATATGCAATTAAAAGTTCATACTATATTTATTGAACAACTTAAAGGTGCTGCTAAAGTTTTAGCGTGGACAGGAATACCTACATTAATATATTTTATTAGTAATTATTTTGGAATACTTCCACATGTTGTTAAATAGGAGATATGATGAGAAATTTACGAAAAGGTCTACGCGATTTATTAATAGTCGCTATAAGTGCTGGGCTATTATATTTTAGTGAACACCTTTCAGGTTATGGTTTACCAAAAGAATATATCCCGCTAGTATCAGCGATAGCATTAGCAGCATATAGATACTTACGAGATAACATTTCTGTAGTAGAAAGTGTTGATCCTAAGTAATTATTTATATCTATATAAGGTAATACCCGGAGGCTTAATAACCTACCGGGTATTACTGTGTTTAGTTGATTAGTTTTTGTTTTATAACTGTAAAAGGTAAATTTACATATTCTAAAGTCCCGCCTTTATATTTTATTAAACTTTCATTTAAACCTACAGATGAGATAGACACAATACAATCAGTATTAATAATCAAAGACTCAAACATTATTAATGGCATTTAGTTAACCAAAGCATATGAATATTTGAAAACATCATCTTTACAAGGATAGAATTCACCCTTTACACCTTTGATAATATAGTCACCAATTTGTGCTGTCATTGTTCCTTCAAGTGTGTGAATCTCTATACATTTTACAAGATTATTCATCTTGTCATAATATTCACTAATTTTACCACCACACCATGATTCAATATTAGGGAACCATTCTAATTCTACTAATACGGCTTCAATTTCTACAGGCTTTTTGACATACTTATTTATTTTCATTATTATAAATCACCAATCTATTTTCTTGTTTATTGTCCCACATATATTGTAATATATCTTTAACTTTATTCCATTCTAATCCACCCAATCCACTACCCGGCCTAGGTAATCCAATTCTATACATTGGAAAGATATTACAAAATGTTTGTAATTCAGTAAATGATTGCATTATTAATTTAGTATCCGCATTAAAACTAATATGATATTTAGTAGGAAAGGCTAGAATAATTTGATTTTTATTATGCTTTTCATATATTGCTACTGCTTGCAAATGTAAACCATAAGAATTAATCATAGACCCATAATGTTTAGGTAAGTGTGGTATACGAATAGCGGCTTCTAATGCTATACCTCCACCCATTATATTTTCACCATTACTTTTAACAGTACCGTTAGTTAGAATACAAATAACATTAAGTGTTGGGTCGTCCCAAATGTTACCATTAATTTCTAGCAAGTTTTTTATCCTTATGATTTTTTTGTCTGCATTTATTAGAGCAGTATTTTTGTGTCAATCTACGTTTAGTTACTGTCATAGTACAAACAGGACATTCAAACATAGGTTTTCTAGGTTCATATAAATCATGTACTTTTCGATATGCTTTTTGACGACAATTATTTGAACAATAATAATGTTTGTTTCGTTTTGGTTCGAATGTGTTGATACACATTAGGCATTGTTGATATTGCGTTACCTGTCCGTTACTCACACTGCGTTACCTGTCCGTTACTCACACCTAGACTTTTGCATCTTCAGCCTCGGTTGGCACTATGTTCAGCCTCTTACCTTGCAACGGACTAGTAACGTTACTAGTCCGTCACCACCCCTATCTCCACTGCGGCCAGTCCGCCCACATCGCCACTTAACCCCTACGACCACTTCGCAGCCTGCTTATTTTCAAAAGGAATATATAAACCTTTAAAAATCTCATTTAATTCTTTTCTAAATTCATAATAGCCATCTACAATAAATTCGTCATGGACTTGGAGACGCATATCTGGATTGTCTGTTTTCATAGTGTACAAAAGCGCCCGCTTATTAGCACTTGCAACAGACCCTTGAATAGTATAACTTATCTTACAAGTATCAATATGTTTTTGGCCTCTAAATAAATCAGGTAATAGCATTTTACGGCCAAAAATATCTTCAACAAAAGTCAATCCACAACCACAATAACATTGATAATTAGTATTAATCATTGTACGCATCCATTGATGGCCTACATTATATAATGCCAGCCAATCGCGCTTAATTTGACTGGCAAGTTTTTGTTCAATTTTGAATCGTTGTGATAATGTTCCATCGGCTGCGTTGAAAATCATAGCAAAATTAAAACTTTTAGCAGTTACATAATCAGCCGTAGATTTGTCGTATATCTTATTAGGAAAGATTCCTTTAAATGTAATTTCGTGAATAGATATACCATCTTCATATGCTTTAATCATTACAGGATCTTGTGTAATGAAAGCAAACGTTCTCATTTCTGCTTGTGACATATCGCTATAACTGAATATATTATTATCAGGACTAAAAATAGAACGCAAATCAGAAGGTATATTTTGAAGATTGCGATCAAAACTGGCGAGTCTACCAGTAGATAAGTCAAGTCTAAAGTTAGTATAAGCCCGTTCGCTATTAAGATAAGGCTCAATATAAGTAGATAATGTTTTTCTAATACCGCGATACTCCAACGTTTCTCTGGCGAATTTATGATCAACTTTTTCCAACACTTCTTCACTAGTATCTAATTGTCTGCCAGTTTTAGTTAAAGGTAATACAATACCACTATTAGCCAATGCCATTCCAACTTGTTGATTGCTACTAATACTAAATCCTTCTTCCTCACTCCAATCTTCTAATATTTCAGCCTTCAAAATTAATTCGTTATATTTATTATTAACTTCAGTTTTATCTAATTTAAATCCTTTGCGTTGGATAATTTTCAACCAACTGGTAAGTTCTAAATCAACCTTATAACATTCCGCAACTCTATCATTCCAGTGTGGATGTTTTGGTATTTCTTCATATAATCGAAATGTAGTTCTAACATCGTTGCAACATTTTAATGCAACTTTATCTAATTCTATATCTAACATTGTTACGTTTCGTTTTTGTAATAGAGTTCTGGCTTCCGCAAATAGACTAGGAATAGTAAATAATGAATAATCACTAAGCAAATCTCTACCCAACGTATATAAGTCAGGGGGTAAGGCAGCATTATTAGCCATGAGATTAGTATCAGCGATATTCCAAATATCAGGCTCAGGTAGATTATGAGAAATAGCGTATTGTCGTAATCCTTCTATATCAAAGTTAGCATTGTGATAAATTTTAGTAATATCACTTCGAGTAGTTAGGAGATAAACCTGATCAATAATTTCGCTAGTAATAGGATAAATAGGACAATAGAAACTATCTGTAGGAGAAATAGCAATACCAATACCGATAATGGTTTTATCTATAAGAGATACAGTTTCGACATCAATTGAAATAGTTTTCGTAGTAGGATGTAATAACAAATCACTAAGACGATCGACAGGTAAATTAGTATTAATTCCATGATAGATAAATTTCATTAATATAACCAAACATGTTGATACTTAATTCGTTTATTGTGTTTGTTGGTATAAGTTAATCGTTTATCACTATGACACTTCAACCCAAAAGTATCCACTCCACTACGAGTAACTTTACACCTTCTACATTCTTGATGAATAGTTTTAGCCTTAACCATTACACATCAGGTCTTCCAATACTTCTATAAACAGTATTCAGTACTCCTTTACCGATACCATCTATGTTTGCCAACTCATATTTATTCTTATACACCATATGTTCACAATAACCTGCACTCCATATATTCCACGGAGTACCAGCAGCAGTAATTAATTGAGTCGCTCTTTTATCACCCAACCCTACACTAGCACCCATTAACGTCGTGACCATAGGATTTGGATTAAAAGCAATCTGTTTAATGTGTCTTCTAAAAGTACTATGTAATCCTTTTTGATCATGGTGATACATACTTGCCAAAGCAACGCTAGATTCTTTAAGCCCACTAGTCTGAATAACAGTAAGATAATTACTAATTTCAAAAAGCCAAGAATAAATACCGCTAAGTCTAGAAGCGTAACGGTGGCCCAAAGTAAAAAAGCGATTGTTATTTGTACTATTAAGAACAGTAGCGCCAAGTTCTGTTTGAACAATCATTCCTTCTAACATAAAGACTAATTCAATTTCAGGATTTTTAGTTAAATGTCTATTAAGTTGTTCTTCTACTTTATCCAAATTACCTAATAGTTCACCCCAAGTTTTACGTTCAACTTGACGTTCTTTACCATCAAATTTTCGCCATTTATTATCAGCAAATCCTCTAACATTTAACGGTTGTATTGTAATAGGAACCGATTGTGATAACCACGGTATCATTTCTTTAGGTTCGTTAACATCGTACTCATATAAATTAGGAACTACCATAATGCTCCAACATAGCCTTAGCCGCTAAGTCATTTACAATACCAACAATATTTTCAGGCACTATAGATAGCATTATAGTAGTATGTTTAAAATTAGGGTTAGTAAATTCAAACATACTGGAACCTAAAGGTTTAGGCCAGTCTTGGATACTCATTAAAAAACTGAAACCCTGTTGTCGCATTGATAAAAGTAAAGTATTTAAATCTTGATCAACCATTTTTATTTTCCGGCGGTATAATTCTTTCAAGTAACCGTTTTTTCTTAGGTCGCGGTCGTTTAGTAATTCCCTTACCATTAACTGCAATCATGCCATTAGGTAATGTTCTAATCCACTTTTGAAGTATTTTATGTTCTTTAATCCATCTATAAACGGTGACTCTATCTACATGCAGCAATTTCGCAACTTGCGAAACTCTATACCATTCTTCCATTTAACATAATTCTCCTGTTCTTACTATTTCATCTTAAATCAATTTGTATTCTATTATCTAGCGATCCCATAATTAATCCAACCAGTGAATTCCAATCTAACATAGGAACTACAGGTATACCTTCAAGTGATAAGTTATAACCACAAGTCAATATTTTACCAGCAATTATCCCATTATTGTTTTTTTCATTTCTAATACAAACATCAAAGTATCTAGCACTACCAGTTAAACCTTCAAGAACTCTTTTACCTGTAGGCATTGACTCAACTGCACCGCTACTCGCTTGTTGTGGTTTATATTCATCAGTCAAATGATGTATAGCGATGAAATTTTTATTTATACTACCCATTAATGAATAGATATTTCTCATAGCATCATTAGCGTGACCATATTCAATCTGAAGTAATTGTTTTCTAATCGGTTTACCCTCCCTCACTGCAATTATATTCAATTCTTCTAAGTAAGCATCAGTCTTAATCCTTCTAGCGATAGTAGCAGTATCAATGACAATACTA
>ERZ1292632.2890-Hain-H43-01um-R2-2890-length-13805-cov-8_pt1 | contig 13805 bp, 21 predicted proteins | sample MGYA00564407_ERZ1292632 | MGnify/ENA primary metagenome ERZ1292632 (study PRJEB36523, sample SAMEA6512637) | groundwater metagenome | collected 2019-01-08 | study: AquaDiva: Metagenomics assemblies of 32 groundwater samples
GTTTTCTTCTGTCTTGCAGCGGTCGGCTCGAGGTGATCGTATTTTTCAGGCAGCGTTTTGTCAGCGTCGGGACCTGACGTCGTGAGGGTTGGGACCTGACGCCGTGAGAGTTGGGACCTGACGCCGTGAGAGTTGGAAGAGGAAGAAAAAGGTCGGTTGTAGCGGGTGTTTTTGGGGGTGGTTTTTAGATCAACCTCGGTGCGATGGGGGGCTAAGCCGCTTTTCAGTGCGGCAAGACGTCGACCGTGTATTCCGTGACGAAGTCCTGGCCCCGTTTGGTGATCACGAAGTCGTAATTTAGGTAGGTCCGAGAGGGGAGGTAGGGGGCGAGTAGAGCGGCGAGTTTTTGAGCTAGGGTACTGAAGGTTTTGACTACCTTCACCCCATCCTCCTCATCGACCTCGAACACCAGGGATTGCACCTCTTTCTCTAGCGACGTAAGGGGATCCTTGATCCTCTTGGGAACCACAGCATGGTTCTTGAAGTGGAGCCGCTTCGGCTGCCCAGCTACGAGGGCGATATAGTTCTGGAGAATCTGCTCAACCATCCCCTTCGCCGCCTTTCTACTCTACTCCCAATAAGGTGCGGATGCGTTGTTTCTCAGCCCTAGCCGTCCGTGCTTCGGCCGTCCAGTATTGTTGGTACTGCTCGACATATTGATCTACCCATGAAGGGCGGAAAATGTCCACCTCGATCCCTTGGCTGTCGGCGATCGCTTGCGTTTGCACTGAGTTCCACGGTACCACCAGACGCATTCGCACTGGTCGATCTAGGTAGGGCGCTAGCTCTGGCGTTGTGGGAACCAGCGCCTTGTAGACCGAGAGTTTTGCCGCTCCATCCACGATCCTAAATATCTTGGCTTCGATCAACAAAAGGCTGGTGCCAAAGTAGCAGAGCAGATCCACTTCGGGGCGGAACGGCTTCGAGAGTTTGATCGCGCGTGCTAGCCCCACCTCCGCTTCGAGGCTTCCCGCAACCGGTCCAAGTGGGTGCCCGAACACGTAGCGATAGCCCGTCAGTTTCTCGATCGCGTACTCAGCAATCAGTCGCCGCTCGCGTTGCTCAGTCATCCCCTAAACTCGTGCTTGACACAGTACCTACCCAGGTATAGTATCACACCGAAGGCCTGCGGGGCGATGGGTACTAGCCCGCAGGCCTTTACCCGTCCTCCGCAGGCCTAAGAATTAACAAGGAGGGTGGGATGGCTATAAAAATTGCTTCAGCGGGAGAGATCGCCGGGAAGTGGATCGAGGTCACTCCCGGGCGAGCTCAGTTCTACCAGGCCAACACCCCAGCTGCGGCCGAGGATTGGCAGCGGGCGACTGAGGCGAGTGTCCAGAACTTCACGGCGGCGGTCACGGCCGGCAACATCGGAGCTCGCTTCCTCCGTGGTGTCCGAGAGGCTGGCGCGGCGAAGTACGCTCGGAAGGTCAAAGAGGTCGGGGCAAACCGCTTCGCGACGGGAGTGCAGGCGGCCAAAAGCGACTTCCAGTCGGGCTTCGAGCCCTACGCTCAGCTCATCGCGGGCTTGACACTGCCGCAAAGACGGCCTCGGGGCGACCCCGCCAATATTCAGCGCGTGCAGATCGTCGCCCAGGAGCTCTCGCGGCGTCGCCTCGCAAGCACCGCCTAGTAGGAGGTGCTTGATGTACTGGCAGAAGGAAGTACTTCGGTCAGGGAGATCCCTGGCCTTCAACGGGACAGATGTCCTCGATCTTCCCAAGACAGGGTTGCTCAACTCCCTTATCCTCTACTTTAGCTCGACCCAGAATGGGCAGCCGTTCCTCTCCGCTGTGCGCTGGCGACTGATCGACTACATCTCCAAGATCGAGGTCATCGCCAACGGCTCGACGGTGATCAAGTCGTATGACGGCCGCCAGGCTCTCGCCTCGGCCTGGTACGACGACGGCGTCGAGGCCACATCCATGTGGCGGCACTACTCCAACACTCCCCACCGTCAATGGATTCCCATCCACTTCGGGCAAAGGTTCATGGATGATCTCCACGGCCTCGACCTTGGGCGCTACGATCAGGTCCAGCTCAAGATCACCAACATCGCCACCAGCACCGAGTTCACGACCGACATCCAGCTTGATGTGATCGCGATCTGGAACCGTGAGCCCGATGTGGCATCCCGTGGCTACTACCGTGAGGAGGATTACCACGTGTGGGCTCCCGCGGCGGGGACGTGGGAGTACATCGATCTTCCCACAGAGCTCTTGATCCGCAGGGTCCTGCTGCGCAATCGCCCCGGGGTGGTTACCGCTACCGCCAAGAACGCCTCCTCGATGACACGCTTGATGGAAGACATCCGCTTCTCCATCAACTCGCGGCAGCTCGACCTCTGGCGTGGGTCACTCACTCAGTTGATGCACCTCGCAATCTTGGAGCTCGGGCGCTACGCTGAGACGATGACCAACATCGACCGCAACGACGAGATGGGCTACGAGGTTGGCGTGGGTTATGTGATTCACGGCCTGCCTTCTGAAGCGACATCGACGGCGACCCCATCGGCGATCTCCACCATGGGCGCCGCCGATGTGCAGGACTCCGCCCAAGAGGTGCAGCAGCGGACCGCCGACCAACCCCTTCAAGGGTTGTGGCGGGGCACTGGCTATGGCCATTGTGTCCCGCTCTATATCGCCCGGCGAGCTGACCTCAAAGACCACCTCGACCCCGCGGCGAAAAAGGTGATCACGATCGACGCCCAGTGTGCGTCGGGCACCACCGTCGCCGGCACTCATGCCGCCGCCGAGAGCGCCATAGTCCTGTCGCGGCTCGTGCCGTAGAGGCGACCCGGTGATCCCGGTGCTAACCCACGTGGGGGGAGTAGTCCCCCCACGTGCGATCGACCCATCGTTGCCGCCCGCCTACCTACTCAGCGGCTGCCTAGGAGGTGCTCATGGATGAACTACTCCTACTCGACCAGACCCTCTCCAACCTCGCCGCCACCTCAGGCACCAACCGCCTCGAGTTTCCTCTTGTGGCGCCCGACGAGGTCTGGGTGCTTCGTGCGATCACTGGCTATGATGACACCAGCGTAGCGTCGGCCATCCGTGTGGGCTACCACAATGGTGCTCGGGACGTTTGGTTTGAGAGTAGCCCCAACCCAGCGGCCAAACTAGCGGTAAGCTTCCGGGGCCGGCTTACTATCAGACAGGGCCAGCGCGTGGTGGTGCAGTTCGAGGGTGCCACCTCAGGCGACGACCTCTACGCCAGCATCAATGGCTACCGACTGAAACTAACCTAGATGCCGATCGTCACCCCCTACCACCCTGAATCCGACGCCGCCACCATCACCATCGACGGCATCGTCTACCACATCCCCCGCGTCGACACCTCTGGCCGATTGATCTTCGTCGGCATCGGGAGTGGCGGCGCTGTAGAAGTCATCCAGGACACACCGGCCGACCTTAAAACCGCGGTCCACGGTCTGAGTGGCTCTACACAGTACCAACTAGCGGTCAATGCGTTGGGGCAGCTGGTCGTCGTTGGCATCGGGAGTGGTGGAGCTGTCGAGGTCATACAGGACACACCCGCCGACCTCAAAGCCGCTGTGCACGGCCTTGACGGCTCTACGCAGCGCCAGATCGTCGTCGACACCTCCGGTAGACTGGTGGCCACCGACGTCCGCGAGCGCTCCCCCACTACGATCACTCGCAGCTACAGCGTGGCCAGCGTTGCCCCCCACGGGGCGACGTCGCGGTGGACCTATACCGTTCCCGCTGGTAAGCTAGCACTGGTCTCTGCATTACTCACCCACGTCGCGCGCGACGGTGCCACAAGCACACCCGGCATCGCTCAGGGGTACATCCAACTCGTCGCCTCAGGGGGGAGTGGGGTGTATGTCCTACTTGGCTCCATCATCAGTGGTACACTCGGAGTCCAAGATCATATGGCTCTCGGGCAGTCACTTTGGCTGAGGGCTGGGGACAACATGCAGGGCGTCACGTCAGACGGCAGCACGGGGGGCACGATGTTTTACATCCTATCGATGGCCGCGATAGAATTTAATGTATGAGGATGGTGATATTGTGATCGAGCGCGAGCCCATCGACGAGGAAGAGGACGCTGAGGAGGAAGACGAGGAGTGAGTCGCGATAGCCGTCACCGCTTAGAAGGGGAGGGATCGGGATGAGTATACCAGGACTAGGCAAGATGAACGGCAAGATCGACCGCCGCGTCCGCGCCATCCTAGCGATCACCGTCACTCTAGCCGTGATCGCGGCCTGGTTCATCAATGCCGAGATCCCCCGTGAGTTCGAGGCGCTCGCCCTCTTTAGCTGGGGCTACTACTTTGGCCAGCCTACAGAGCCAGCTTCCCACCTGTAACCCAGTGATCGCCCGGTGCCGCCGTGTACTATGACTTCGATCTCGTTCTGCCGGCCAACACGGCCAAAGCTAACGCCGTCAAGCTCAACCTACCCCTAGCGCCCGGCATCATTAACCACGTCGCCATCGGCTTCCCGCCCGGCCCCGCTGCCCTCGCCCACGTCCAGATCTTTATCTTAGAACACCAAGCCTGGCCCACCAACCCCGACTCCGACTTCGCTTGGGACGACTTCACCCTAGAGTGGGATGACTACCTACCCCTCAGCGACGAACCCTTTGCCCTCTCGGTGCGCGGCTGGAATACCGATTCCACGTTTGCCCACACGATCACGCTGCGCTTCGGCGTTGTTCCCCCAGAGGTGTATTGGCGGACTGGGCCATCGGACGATCTTGCGCAGCGTATCGCCCGTAGCTTCAAGTTAGTGGGGCCGGAAGCGTAAATGCCTGGTGAGCACGGCCTTGCCGACTGGTCCAGCATCAAGAGGGCTGGCCCACAGTTCACCATGCAGGACCTGGCCGAGCTTGCTGCCCGGCTTGGTAGCCCAGTCACCTTCAACCGTTTGGGCTATGTCATTGAGATGGACTCCTTCGAGGACGGACTCAGCAGGGTGTTCACCGACCTCTCTGGCACCGGGGCGGCAGTGCAGTTGTCGCGGACTGCCCCACGCACCGGCACGTACTCAGCGCTGTTGAGATCGGGGAGCACCCCCACTCCCTGGGCACAGATCTTCAAACATCTTGCCTACCCCTACCTAGGCCGGATCGGGCTTGAGGTCTCGGTCAGGCCCACTAGCGCGTTCAATTTCGTCCAGCTTCACTTGGTTGTCTTCGACGGGACGACACGCTATCAGGGGATTCTGCGATACTACTACGCCACGTCGCTCCTGCGGTATCTCAATAGTGGCGCGAGCTATGTGACGATTGACACCCTCCCTCAGTGGCCCACGGCGCTCCCTCCCTACCACACGCTCAAGCTGGTCGTGGACTTCGCAACGGCGAAGCATGTGAGGGTGATCGTTGACAACGAGGTGTACCTGTTGGATGGAGTCGCAATCAACTCTGGGGCATCGGCTGAGGCGGCTAAGCTCTTTGGGGGTGTATTGCTCGAAGGTCGTTCGGGGGTCAACGACGAGATGCTGGCAGATGATATGATTATCACCGTGAACGAGCCGTAGCGCAGGAGGTGAGCCCGTGGCGAACAACTACACTGAGGTGCAGCTAACCCAGAACACCCGTATCTCCCGCGAAGGCCAGATCAGCACGGTCTGGCGGGTCGAGGCGCGCACCACCCCCCACAGGATCCTCTTCTACCTAGAGATCGACGACAAAGACATGGGGAAGGAAAACGTCGCCAAGGCCTTACAGACCAAAGCTGCCGAGCTCGAATCTGTCGCCAACCTCTAGGAGCTGACATGGACTCAGCCCAGCTATCCCTACCCCTTCTCGTCGTCCTAACCTGGCTGCTGCCACTGCTGGGGCTGGTCAACCCAATCTCCAAGCAGGACGTCGACCGTGTCTTCGACAAGCCCAACGACTGGCGCGAGTGGCTCTCCACCAAGGAGATCAAAGTCGCTTGGTTCGATATCTACATCGAGATCCTCGGGATCGTGTTGGCCAACTGGCCAGCGGGGAGTCTCCTCACCTGGCACTGGGGCGGCGCCATTGAGTGGGTCATCGATGTCATGGTCGCCATCACCAACACCGTCGTCCCCCCAGTCCTCAACCTCGCCAACCGCGTGGCCGCATCCCTCAACTCTGCTTGGACGTGGATCTCAGAGCTCGGAGATGATGTTCGCAACATCCTTACCTGGATCACCAACGCCCCTGCGTATGTTTGGCAGTGGATACAAAACTTCTGGAACGCGAACATCCAGCCGCTCAAGGATTGGGTGTGGCAAACCATTCAGGCGGTTTGGAACGGGCTTTGGGACAACCTGAGCCCTATCCGCGAGTGGTGGAACAACCTCAGCAACGAGGTGAACCTGTTCCTCTCCGACCCAGCAAGCTACCTCTACAACACGATCACCGAGCCCCTCCAAGGCTGGGTGGGCGAGCGCCTCAGCTTCCTGCAGCCGGCTAAGGACTGGGTAGACACCTTCGGTGAGCAGCTCCAGGCCTTTGCCAACGACCCCGTTAACTATGTGCTGTCGCGTATAGAAGACGCCGTTGAGGAACAAAGTCACCGCCTCCTTGAGGTCGGCCGCCGCATCCTACTCAAGGTCTGGTGGGGCTAGGCCGTGAGCGCCCTCAAAACGAGATTCGTCACGGATACTGGGGGAAGCGCCCCCCAGGGAGCTCGGCAGAGGACGAATTATGGCACTCTAGAGAGCTCTCGAGGCCTCCCAGACTGCGGGAATGCGTCATGCCCTGTAGGACAGACTTTAGTCTGTCCTCTTGGAGGCACCGATGCCGATAGAGAAGCCTAACCCCCAGCCGGGGCCAGGAGAAGCCGGCGGACTCTTCGGCGCCATCCAAGAGGGGATCCTCAGGATCATCCGCGGCGTTGCCCAAGGAGCTTGGGAGTTCTTCTCCGGCATCATCGGTCGCGGCCTCGAGATCATCCTAGACGTCATCGGCGAACCCCTCGTATCGATCACCAACCCCCTGATCGATAAAGTGCTTGCCCAAGGGACCCTTCCACCTGAGGAGGCCGAGGCCCTGAGGCGGATCCGTACCGAGCATGGTGAGTATCAGGCGCTGATCAGGCTCTTCATGAGTGGCTCCCTACTTGTTGGTGCTGTTTCGACCGTGCTTGGTCCGGTCTATCAAAACATCACCTTTCGCGCGAATGCGCTCTTCCGTCCTCGCAAGCTCGATCCCCCAGAGGCGATCCGCTATACGATGCGCACGCTCCAGGCAGATACGACCCTTTTAGAGGACATGAGATCCCTCGGCTACAGTGAGGAGCGGATCAAAGCGTGGTTTGAGATCATGCGTCCACTTCTCGACCGCGACACCGTGTTTCGGCTGGGGCTACGCCATCCCGAGGACCCTACCCGTTATGACGGAGACTTGATGGCTGCGGGATGGTACGACTGGCAGATCGCAGCTGCCAAAGAGCTCTATCAGATCATCCCCGGCGTCCAGGACCTTATGAGGATGGGCATCCGCGACGCCTTCAGCTCGAAAGTTGTTGAACAGTTTCGCTACGACGAGGATTTCCCAGTTCCTATCCTCGAGTGGGCGAAGAAGATCGGGCTCGATGAGTTTTGGGTAAGGCGCTTCTGGTGGTCGCACTGGGATCTCCCCGGCACCAATCAGGGCTTCGAGATGTTCCAGCGCCTTCGCCCCGAGGAGGCCGGAGATCATCAAGGTCTCACCTTTACGCGTGAGGACCTCGAACTGCTCCTCCGCACGGCTGACATGGCCCCCTACTTCCGCGATCGATTGACTGAGATCGCCTACAACCCACTCACCCGCGTCGACATCCGCCGGATGTGGTACTTGAATGTGCTCGACGACGATGAGGTGCGCCGCGCCTACCGAAACATCGGCTACAGCGAACCCAACGCGATCGCCCTCACCACCTTCACTCGCCTCTACCAGTCCCTCCCTGACCTGCGGCGGCGCTTCAGCAACGGCTGGCTCACCTCCCAGCAGCTCCTCGATGAGATCATCGCTCTCGGCCTTTCCCCTGAGCGAGCTGAGCTGCTGCGGCAGACGCTCATAAAAACAGAGAAGCCCGCTCGCACTCAGCCCGAGCGTGACCTAACTAGGGCTGACATCATCAGCGGCGTCAAGCGGGATGTCCTTGGCCGCGATCAGGCCACCGTTCTCCTGGAGGATCTCGGCTATGATCCCGAGGAGGCCGACTACATCCTCGAGATCAGCATACCCTCCGAGGACACCGACGCGCAGGAGGAGCGGCGCAAACTCTCGAAGTCCGAGATACTGCAAGGTCTGAAACAGGGTGTGATCGACCGCGCCGACGCTCTCAGGCGCCTGATCCTCATCCGCTACGACCCCACAGAGGCAGATCTCCTGATCAAGATCCTCGAAGCTCAGGCTCGTGGCGTAGCGCCGCCCGAAGCACGGGCTCTGAGCAAAGAGGATATCACCGCCGGCGTCAAGAAGGGCGTGATCACTCCCGAGGAGGGTTTCCGCGCCTTGCTGGCCATCGGCTACGCTGACGCACAGGCCAGCTACATCCTCACCGTTGCTCGTACCGCTCCCAAGAAGAGCCCGCAGACCCCCTCTGAGTTCCGCGCCTTGACTCAGCGCTGGCGAGCAGCTCAAGGCCTCGACTCCAAGATTCCCAAGCCCGAGCTCATCGATGCCGAGCGTCTGGTCTACGCCCTGCGCCAAGTGCTAGAGGATCTTCAGCAGCGCGGCGCCTCCCGCGATGACATCGGCGCCGCTCGCCTCCAGCTCGAGTCGGCCGAAGCGGCCTACCACGAGTTGGTCGCGGCCGAGGAGTCATCGTAAACCTCTGAGGTTTAGCGGGGTTTCGGGTGGCCACCTCTTTCCCCCCTAAACCTATTGACATTTCCCCCGCTATATGCTACAGTGACTGCGGAAAGGGGGAACAATGGACACCACTTCAGGAAACGCACTTCAGAGGCATGCAGAGCTATCGTTGGTTGGCAACCTTTTAGAGCTGGCCACCACCCTCGAGTACGCCGCCAAGATGATCAAGGCCCCCTCTAGCGGGATGTGGATGATCAATTGGGAGACTGTGGAGCGTGCCGCTGCAAAGATCTTTCTCGCTAGGGCGCGTATCGCTGAGGGTGAGTTTGCTCAAGCTAGGCAAGAGCTAGATGAGGTGAGGTGGTAGTCGTGAACGCTGGTAACCTGATCCCCCATGGGCTCCTCGCGCTTAGCCTCGTGACCTTGGTGATCATCCTTGACACTGGTGACCCGATCTTCTTTGGGCTCCTCGCGCTTAGCCTCGTGGCCTTGATGATCATCCTTGAGATGCTGTGTAAAGAGATCGACAAGGAGATCAAAGGCTACATCGATCGCGCCCAGAGTGGACCAAAGCAAAGGAGAGGGAAGGATGGAGATTGACTTGAGAGCCTTTGTCCTAGCGGTCGTGGTGGTAGGCACTATCGTTGTCCTGGCGCTCTGCGAGTGGGTCGCCGACCGGCGGCGCCGAGACGATGCCATCCGTCACCATAAGGCTGTGCGCGATATGGGACCCCCAGACTACGAACGACTTTGGAAGAGGTGAGATGGTGAAGTGGTTCCTGCTCGAGCGGGCGGTGGTCATCGCCCTCCTACACCAGTATTCTCTATGGCTGCGCATCGACCCGGCGATCACCGTAGCCATCGCTGAGGTAGAGTCCAACTTCAACCCCCGAGCCATCGGCGACCAGGGCCAGTCTTACGGGGTCATGCAACTCCACCTCCAAGGCGCCGGCGCTGGCCACGACCCTCATGAGCTCCTCAACTTCCAGACCAACATCGAGCTCGGCGTCAACTACCTGCAGCGCTGTCTCGCGGCGGCTGGCTACTTACTTGACGACGCTGTGTCCGCCTACAACCAGGGCATCTCCGGCTGGCAAATGCGGGGTCGGAGTGTCAACCAAGGCTACGTCGACAAGGTCATGGAGCGATACTCGCACTACACCGCCAATCCACCAGAGCGCCTTGTCGCTGAGTACGTGGTGGAGGCATTGCTCGGTGACTAGATTTTCCAACCGTCGGCTTGGCGTCGACGCTGCTGAGGAGGTCGCTGAGAGGCTCGGGGCGAGGCGTATCCGCAGCTACACCCCCGGCGCGCCGGACATCGTCGGGCCGTGGTTTGTGATCGAGGTGGAAACCTCCCAAAAGGTGGGACAGGTACCCTACCGCGCCCTCACGGCGCTGCGCGCTAGCACGGCCGAGAAGGATCTCCCCCTCTACGTTTACAAGCACCCCGACTGGAGGAACTGGGTCGTCTCGATGTTGTTATCCGACTTCGTCGCCTTCTTTGGTTCTAACCACCCCGTTCCGACACCCACAGAAACGCTGGAGGGTCGGGATGAAGTACCGTGAGAAGCTAGGCATCTACGCCCCCAACACCCAAGACTGGTCCCAGCGGGCCTTGAATATCCTCGAGGACGACACCTTCTCCTGGGTTGTGCTCCGCGAGGACCAGTCCAAAGCGAAAGCCGAGTGGCTCCACCACTTGGGGAAGCGCATCATCCTCCAGGCCACTGATCACTTCAATGGGGATCCTCACCAAGCCCCCGGCCGGATCGCTAGGGAGCTCTGGGCGTTGGCTCAGGGGTTTCGGGAGTATGCCGCGAAGATCGTGCTCGACAACGAGCCCAACTATCAGCCCCAAGGACAAGACAGGTGGTTCGCCGAGCAATACGCTCGCTACTATCGCGCCCTCGTGGCCTACTGGCAGTGGCTGGACGATGGGTCTCGCTGGGAGCTAGTCTCCCCAGCGTTCGTCTGGAGCCCTTTCCACAACCCGCTCTACTGGCAACAAGTCCTTGCCACCACCATCTACGCCCCCAATATGGGCGCTCACTCCTACTGGCAAACCCTCTCTCAGCGCCAGAGCCCAGACTGGGCGCTCCCTTGGCGTAAGGCCACTCGTCCCTACCGCAACTCCGACGTCTTTGTCCTAGAGATGGGCTGTACGAACCCCATGCTCACCCCCGTCCAACGCGCCCAAGAGGAGATCACCTTCATCCGCGAGAACGTCGCGGAGGTGGTCATGCTCACCCGCTTCATCCTCGAGGGCACCTCTGAGTGGCAGTTCCACTTCCTGACCGACGACCAGCTCGAGCTCTACCGCCAACTCGCCAACGAGGAGATACCGGAGACGGAGGCCAGCGATGAAAGCTAAGGCGGCCGGCTACACGTTGTCGGACCTAATGAACCTACTACCTCAATTTGAGCCATGTTGGCACGATGACCCCGTTAAGATGGCGGAGTACGACGAGCTCGTGGATAGACTGACGGTACCAGCTCGACAGGTCCGAGGGGATCCCTTAAATTATCGGCGGATGGAACGCCATCAGAGAAACTTGAAGGATGTCTCGGCACTAGGTGGACAAGGGCGACTCCTCTACCTCGACGTAGCCCTATTTACCAGGTCGCTGGAGGGAGCCACGTTCGAGAATATCCTCCATGGCAGCTTAGCCCAACACGTAACGATACTCAGACACCTTCTACAGCAACCCGACGATGATAGCTAAGTTAGCCGGCTTCGACCTACTGGACGTCAACCGTGTGCTGCTGGGGTCCAAGCCGTGTTGGGCAGGTGACCGCCCCAAAGCGAAAATAGCCAGAGGTCTCCTCAGGAGCCTAAAGAAGTGGATGTTGCAGACCCTAGGGCGGGACGTGACCACGCTCAAGGCCGAGGCGCGAGTGCTCTACCTCGATGTGTGTGAGTTCCTGTGCTCGTTGCACGGTAGGCAGTTCTGGGATCAGTACGGGACGTTCTCACGTGCCGACCAGATCATATGCGCCTACATACTGTTGGTGCCCACCCGTCGGCGAGAGACTGGCCCTGAGGATACCCAGAAGGTGCTACCATACAAGACCGCGATCTCGCTCCCGGCTAGCACCGCGAGGGGATGATAGGGGCCGCTCCGCCGCTAAAGGCGCTGTGCAGCCATCCTAGCGCGATGCGTACAACCGTACAATTGTAAGGAAGGACAGATGTAATGTCGGACAAGCCTGGGGAACACCTCCAGACCCTAAAGGAAGTAGAGGATCTACTTAAAGACGTTTACAAGCATCTCCAGCAGTTTACGCTGGAGATACACGAGCTGAGGGCTATAGGTGTCGCGCTGATGAAGATCACCATGGCTCAAGAGCACGCTCTGAAATCCTACCTGGATGGCCACCTCACGTGGTGGGACTTCCTACAGGCCTGGCGGGCTGCGTTCGATGCCCCCATTCCGCCGGCGGCACCCAATGATTTATCTGCACCTCAAAGTCAGACACCCACTGAGCTTTCCCTCCAGCCTTCTCCGCTAGCTCCACCACCTTCTCCAGCGTCAGCTCCACGACGGCGGTCTCGAAAGCCCGCGGCTTCGGTCGAAGGGTCCCAGGATCCTGGCTGATTTTCGTTTTTGTCCGGTAGCCCTCAGTCACGCTGACCTTGTGCTTGTGGCACGTCGGGTCTGACTCCCGCTGGAGCGCCCCTTGTAAGATCGGCCCCCAGCCCATCCAGCCTTGGCTATGCCGCCAGTAGTCGACTACCTCACCCTTGAGCCACGTTTCTACTTGAGATAGGAGCATCGTTTTCTCGAAGAAGATGTAGGTTTCCCCGTTGTGCCTGATCGTGATGTACTCGGCGTCGGGCGCGTAGCGGTGCAGGCGCTGAGCGGTGATCTTCCAAGCCTCGCCGTTGAGCCGACAGCGTACCCCAGTGCGGACCTCAGCCTTGCGCAGCCGCTCCATCCACTGCGAGCGCAGCCGCCCAGCGCAAAAGTCGCAGCTCCATAGCCCACACAAGATCGTCGTCGCCCTTGACTGCTTCGTAGCCTTATTCGACTGGATGCGCGTCCACTTGCCACAGAGCTTCATTCGCACGAGCGCTTGATCGCGCCGTGACCGCAACGGGCGTTTTGAAGACGATATGGCTCTGGTCCTATAGGGTAATATATGAGGGGTATCGTCTTCAGCCGTGGTCTGGTTGCTAAGAGAGGGTACGGGGGACGGAGCGGGAAGGCTGGCACGTTTGAGGACATCCGCCGGGGTTTGGAATCCTCTTACAGATTGTGGTATACTCACCATCGTACCTCTTTCCGAGGCTGCTAGTCTCCCGAGAGTGAGTGGCACACTCTCAAGGGGGCGGCTGGCAGCCTCATTATTTTAGCTACGTGGTATCCTATACGCATAAGCCGCGTTGAGCAACGTAGGAGGTGCACGTTCTGTGAAGCTGAGACAGGTAGACCCACACAAGATCGGAGTCCCCGACACCCGGATCTCATCCCACATGACCAGCGAGATCGCCGAGATGTTCACTCAGTCGATCTCTGATATAGGCGTCCAGCAACCCCCCTTCGTGATCGAAGAGGATGGCCGCCTACTTCTCATCGATGGCCTACACCGGGTCCAAGAGGCCATCCGTCGCAACCTACACAGTATCACCGTCGCCGTGATCCCCGGGACCCTCGAGGATGTCATCGTCAAGAACTTGGCCGTCTCGACACTCCACGGCCGCCCCAAGGCGTCTGAGATTAGAAAAGTCATAGAGGTTCTCGAGCAGGAGTTCAGCTATGACTCCGACCAGATCTGCGCAAAAACTGGCCTCACCCGCGACTACATCGAGCGCCTGATGTGGTGTAACCGTGCTCTACCAGAGGTCCAGGAAGCGCTTGACGAGGAAAGAATCTCAGTGAGCCACGCCTATCAGCTCGCCCGAGTGGAGGACCCCGAGGCACAATCTCGGTTCCTTAGCTACACCACAACCTTCAACTGGCCGGCGAAGCAGCTCGAGGGCACAATCAAAGAGTATGAGCGGCTGCGCTCCGGGGGGGGGGGGGGGGGGGGGGGGGGGGGGGGGGGGGGGGGGGGGGGGGGGG
>ERZ1292632.2894-Hain-H43-01um-R2-2894-length-13787-cov-5_pt1 | contig 13787 bp, 13 predicted proteins | sample MGYA00564407_ERZ1292632 | MGnify/ENA primary metagenome ERZ1292632 (study PRJEB36523, sample SAMEA6512637) | groundwater metagenome | collected 2019-01-08 | study: AquaDiva: Metagenomics assemblies of 32 groundwater samples
GTCGTGATCGAGCTCAAAAATAATGCGAACGCGCAGACCGTGCTCAACTATCTCTACAAGCACACGCAGATCGAGGAGACGTTCCATTATAATGTCGTGGCGCTCGTGGACGGCGTGCCGCAGACACTTTCACTCAAGGCGCTCCTCGAATACTACGTGGCGCATCGCAAGGATGTGGTCACCAAGCGCACACGTTATGACCTCAAGGTCGCGCAGGCGCGCGAACATATTTTGCTCGGACTCAAAAAGGCTCTCGACCACATCGACGAGATCATCAAGCTCATAAAGAAAAGCAAGGATGTTGACGAGGCGCGTTCGGGATTGGTGAAGGTTTTCAAGTTTTCGGACATTCAGGCGCAGGCGATCCTCGACATGCGCCTGCAGAAGCTGGCCGGACTTGAGCGCAAGAAGATCGAAGATGAATTGAAGGCGGTGCAAGCCCTCATCGAGGAGCTTACGGCGCTCTTGGGAAGCGAGAAGAAATTGATGGATCTCATCAAAAAAGAGATCCGTGAAATTATCGAGAAGTACGGGGATGATAGGCGCACAAAGATAGTGAAGCGGGGAGCCACCATCCTCTCCGCCGAAGACCTCATCGCCGACGAGGATTCCGTCCTCGTCCTCACGCAAGGCGGCTACATCAAGCGCACGAATCCGGCCGAGTACCGCAGGCAAAAGCGCGGCGGTGTCGGGGTTGTGGACCTCGATACGAAAGAGGAGGATTTCGTCACGCAATTTTTGACCGCGAGCGCGCACAGCGACCTTCTCTTCTTCTCTGATCGCGGCAAGGTGTACCAATTGAAAATGTATGATCTGCCGGAGGGAAAACGTGCGACTAAAGGCAAGTCCATCATGAACTTCATTTCCCTCGAGCAGGGCGAGCAGATCACCTCCATTCTTGCCATGCCAAAAGAGAAGAAGGCCGTTGAAGGACTCTCCCTCCTCATGGCGACGCGGGGCGGCACCGTGAAGCGCGTCGCAGCCTCGCAATTTTATGAGGTCCGTCGAAGCGGTCTCATTGCTATCGGCCTCGACAGGGGCGACGCGCTCATTTCGGCGCAGTTCGTGTATACAGGTGATGATGCGGTCCTCGTAACTTCAAAGGGGCAGGCGATACGATTTGCCGCCAAAGCGGTGCGTGAAATGGGGCGCCAAGCGGCCGGAGTGCGCGGCATGAAGCTTCGCAGCGGGGATTCCATCGTGGGTGCCGGTGTCGTTCCCAAGGGAGCAAAAGATGCGGAGCTCCTCGTGCTTTCATCGACGGGCTACGGTAAAAAGACCAAACTTTCCGAATACAAGACGCAGGGGCGCGGTGGTTCCGGTATCAAGACGATGTCCATCACGCCGAAAACGAAACAGCTCGTCGGAGGTGCTATCGTTTTTGCAAAGGGAGGCGAGCTTGTCGCAATGTCAAAAAAGAGCCAGACCATTCGCACCGGACTCGACGAGATCTCGACACTCAGTCGCGCGACTCAGGGCGTGCGGGTCATGAAAATGCGCGAAGGGGATTCCGTCGCATCATTCGTGGTGTTTGAATCAGTAGATTCGCCCACTGGGTGAGGCTGATGCTGCCACCGAATAAGTTTCCCCATTTCTCCGGCGCGTGGAGCGCTTTGTGCCCCGCGCGCGGTATATAATGTCAACGATGCAAGCACATACTCCGCTCGGGACGGCAGGGTTCGCACATCCGCGGCGCAATGTGGTGACGCTGGGCGTAGAACCGGGAATGTCGGTGGCTGATTTTGGTTCGGGGAGCGGGATCTATGTGCTCCATATCGCGGAGAACCTCCAAAATTCCGGGCACGTGTACGCGATAGACGTGCAGCGCGATCTTTTGCGTCGCCTATTGAGCGAAGCGCAACGACGCGGCTTCAAGAATGTTCAAGTCATCTGGGCTGATCTTGAGCGGGAGGGTTCATCCAAACTCGCCGATGAGAAGCTCGACCTCGTGCTTATTTCGAATCTATTGTTTCAAGTTGAAAATAAACGGGCGGTTATATGCGAGGCGCGCCGGATCTTGAGCCCCCGCGGCAGACTCGCGATCGTGGATTGGTCGGAGTCGTTTGGCGGTATGGGACCGCAAAAACAAGATGTTGTCTCAAAGGAGAAAGTGCTCGCGCTCGCGCGTGAGGCGGGCTTCGGACTGCAACGCGAGTTTTCTGCGGGAGCGCATCATTACGGACTCATCTTTCGACCCGTCTCGCCGGGGGCAAGCCGAGGCGGACCAGCCAGTCTCAAGAAGCTATGAAGAAACTTTCGATGTTCCAGACCATTTTGCTCGTCGTATTTGGCGGGCTCGCTATCGCGGGCGTCTTGGTGTTCTCACTCGCTATCGGAGGCGGAGAGACCAACACCGTCGGTGCCGTACGGATATGGGGGACGCTCGATCAGGGGGCATTCGCGACCGTCCTTCGGCAAGCCGCTGAAAATAATGCTCAGCTGGCTCAGGTGACGTACGAGCAAAAAGATCCCGCGACCTACGACAACGAGCTCACCAATGCGCTTGCCACCGGCTCAGGACCGGATCTTTTTGTCATGCGGCAGGACTATGCGCTGAAGGACGCCGGAAGGGTTACGGTCATTCCGCTCTCTGCCCTTTCCCAATCTCAATTCGAAGGTACGTTCATCGAAGCATCAAGTCCGTTTCTGACGCCAAGCGGCGTCGTAGGCGTTCCGCTCTTTGCCGATCCGCTCGTACTCTATTGGAACAAAGACGTGCTCGCTTCCGGCGGGTTTGCGCAGCCGCCGAAATTCTGGGACGAACTCTTCACCATGTCCCAAAAAATGACGACCAAAGATGACACGGGCTCCATCGTTCGGGCCACGATCGCCCTCGGTGAATATCGGAACATACGTAATGCAAAGGATATTCTTGCGACACTCATTCTCCAGGCGGGCGGTTCTATAACCGCGCGCGACACCACGGGGCGTTTGACGCCGGCACTCACACCCCGCACAGGGAATACGACGCAGGCTACCGCCTCCGCGTTGCGCTTCTATACCGAATTTGCAGATCCTTCCAAAAACGATTATTCATGGAATCGGTCGCTCCCCGAGGCGCAAAAAGCGTTCGCGGCGGGCGATCTCGCCCTCTACATAGGCTACGCGAGCGAAGACCCGTTCATCGCGCGCACGAATCCGAATCTTAATTTCGCGATAGCGCCCCTGCCGCAGATCCGGAATTCCCAATCTGCCCGCAACACCGCACGTGTCTACGCACTCGCCGCGTCGCGGACAAGCACAAACCCCAATGCCGCGATCACCGCCGCATTTTTGCTGGTTTCCGCGGACATCGGCAAAGCACTCTCAACCGCTCTCGGGATCCCCAGTGCGCGACGCGACATCATAAACCAGCCTGCTACCGGCAACGACGATCTTTTCAACAAACAGGCCATCCTCGCGCATTCCTGGCTTGACCCCGACCCGATCAGGACAGCCGAACTCTTTCGCGCTATGATTGAGAACACGACGAGCGGATCGCAGCTCGTCACCGAAGCGGTCCAGCGCGGTGATCAGGAATTGGGCCAGATCCTCGGCTTATGAAAAATTTCTTACATTCTGTACATCGAATGTGCACGGTCTTTACCGGCGCGGCGATCGTTTTTGCGGCAGGTATCGTGCAGGCGGAAACCGGTCTGGGAAATCCGCTGAACAAGAGCTTTAGCACCATACCGGCGTTTCTTGCGGGTGCTCTGAAGGTGCTCGTCATCGTGGCGCTGCCGCTCATCACGCTTTTCGTCGTCGTTGCGGGGTTCATGTTTATCAAGGCACGCGGTAATCCCACAGAACTCACAAAGGCAAAGGAGAACTTCGTCTACGTCATCATCGGCGCTCTGCTCATCCTTGGCGCGTGGCTCATCGCGACCCTCATCGGGGGAACGGTCTCTCAGTTGGTGGGAAATTGATATGCGTACGACACGCATCATGCCAGCGTTGTTGTTTCTCCTGATACCAGCCGCTGCTTTTGCCGCGCCCCGCAATTTTCAGGAGCTCTCGAACAGTATTGTGTTCCTGCTCGACAATGCAACGGCGGTTTTGGTGGTAGCCGGTATCGCCGTCTACTTTTACGGGATTTCAAGCAACATCCTGAAATTCAGTGACGAGGGGGGTGAAAAAATGAAAGCATATTTCTTCTGGGGGATCATCGTGCTTTTCGTGATGGTTTCTATTTGGGGGATATTGCGCCTGCTTCAGGATACCTTGTTCGGTGGGAACCAGTTCGGCGCAACTTCTCCGCTACCACAGCAGACATCGGGAGACGTTTTCAGGTCGTCCAACATGCGTTTCCCCGAGTGACTTCAATAATTCGCGTATGAATTATCTTTCCCGCGCCACCCTCACCATGTCGCTTGTTACGGCGGCAGCGCCCGCGCTCGCAAACGCCCAGACCATCTCGCAGGCGGTGGGGCTTTTTAATGTGTTCGTGGGGCTCATGCTGACCGCGGCGCTTCTCACCTACGGTGTCGGGATGGTTGTGTGGTGGGTTCGTCTCGGAACGTGGCCTACATACAGGACCGAGGCGATAAAGATCATGGAGTGGTCGGTCGTCATGCTGTTGGTTCTCGTGGTGCTTTTGGCCATCGTCCAATTTTTCCAGAATCATCCGCGCGCGGCCGGCTATACCGTTTCTATCGTCGTACTAGTTCTTATCGTGTGGGCAATTCTTGTCATGGCGGCAAAAGGTGGGAAAAAAGAGAAAGAGCACTAGACCCCGCTCGAAGAGAGCGCCCGCAGGGGCCGAATATCGGCTACTGCCGATATGAGGCGAGTCTGACACGCACAAGCTTGTGCGTGTCACGGAAGTTGACGTGGGGGGTGCCTCCCGGCGGGGTCGGTTATCCACACGGAGGCGGTACCATCTATTGTATTTTCAGCCCCTGTCTATACCATTGAGGTACTTAGAAAATAAAGGGGAAATCCCAAAAAACAACAGATTATGCGGAAAATTATCGTTTCTTCGGGGCTGGTCGCGGCAGTGGTGGCGCTTCCTGCTCTTGCGAGCGCAGCTACTCTTCTCGACACGCTTGCGCTCGCCAACACCTTCCTGAACGCCATGATTGGCCTCTTCATCACGCTCGCCATCGTAGTTTTCTTCTGGGGCCTCATCAAGTACCTCACCACGGCGGGGGAGGACAAGGCAGCGGGGTTGTCCATTATGTTCATGGGCGTCGTTGCCATCTTCGTCATGGTCTCAATCTGGGGCATCATCCGCCTCCTCCAAAGTACCTTCAAGGTTACCTCGACAGATCCCGTCATCCCGAAAGGCATCCAGATAAATACGGGCGTCTATCAGTAATAAGATCGACTGGGCTCAAGCACGGGCTCTTCGCATTGCCCACCTATTATGAATGCCCTCGGAAACCTGATGGACAAGTTTTGGTCTGCCATCATTAGTCCGGCGATCCTAATAGTGCTCGCGCTCGGCTTCCTTCTCTTCGTGTACGGACTCGTCGAATTTCTCTGGAATCTTAATACGGGGGGAGACAATAAAGAGGGGAAGCAGCATATGATGTGGGGCATCGTGGGCATCCTCGTCATGTTTTCCGTCTACGGCATCCTTGATCTCCTCGACAACACCTTCAATCTCGATTTCAGGAATCCCGATGTAAGTCGCGCGCAAAATATCAAGGTGCCATCAAATTTCGGTACTCAGTGATTTTTGTGTGGGCAGGGCGAGACTCGAACTCGCACCCCTTGCGGGACTAGGTCCTAAGCCTAGCGCGGCTACCAATTACGCCACCTGCCCGTGCCCCTATCCTAGCATTTTGTCCGCCAGTGGGGCGAGATTGGACCGTCCCCGGTTCTTCGGGTCTGAAAGTGTGACGGGCTGATTTCGAAACACAGCGAGAGAAATAATGGCACCTATGGCGTTATCCACAATGTCCCTTTGTGGGGTGCTATGATGTACCCAATGAATCCGAATAAAGCATTGTGGGAGAAAGGAGATTTTACTGAGATCGCGGCCTTCATGCGTCAGTCCGGAGAAACACTCATTAAGTCGCTCGGCATAACGCCGCCGCTGCGGGTCTTAGATCTCGGTTGCGGAGACGGCACTACCGCGATTCCTCTAGCCCTCTTGGGGGCTGAAGTTGTTGGGATCGACATCGCCAAGAACCTCGTCGACGCCGGAAACAAACGCGCTGTCGAGGCAGGTCTCAGCCAACTGACATTTCAAGAAGGAGATGCGTGCAACCTGCAAGGAATCAGCGACCACTCATTTGATCTGACCATTTCTATATTCGGCGCCATGTTTGCTCCCAAGCCCTTCGACGTAGCCAAGGAGATGGTCCGTGTCACAAAACTGGGGGGCCGCATTGTGATGGGTAACTGGATCCCGAACGACCCAACCTCATTCGTGTCGCAATTGCTGAAGATAAGCGCAGCGTTTACGCCTCCGCCTCCGGAAGGCTTCGTGAGTCCCATGACGTGGGGTGTAGAAACTCACGTCATCGAACGTTTTGGTCAGGCCGGGGTTCCCAAGGAAAAGATATCGATGGTCAAGGATACGTACTCCTTCATATCGAAGGACAAAAGCCCCGCAGAATTCGTTGAATTATTGGAACGATTCTATGGTCCGACAATGAACGCCGTCGAAGCGGCTCAAAAGAATGGAAAAGCGGATGAGCTCCACAGCCAACTTTTGGAGCTGGCGAAAGAGCAGAACAAGAGCACGGACGGCAGCACTTCAATACCCGCTACCTTCATGAGGGTGACCATTAACCTCTGAGGCTGATTGAGGATAATGGTGTCGGGTATCGTATTCACGACGGACCTACTTTCGACACTTTCCGAGCGTGGGGCTTATCTTCGAGCTCAGTAAACAATTCGAGCTTGGAAACTATGATTTAGTCCGCCTAACTATAGACCATTGGAACGCGCTCATCCAAGAAATGGAACAATGGCGAGGCATTACTAACGGGACAGATTTTGCCTTATCTTCCGAATCTCGCGTTTAAACGACTCAGGCAGTTCTATAACTGATAGGTCTACAGTTGAGAGCCATTGAGTCGCTTGCTCCTCGTTAAGAGAAGGATTGCCAACCATCTTAGACAGTTCTGTGGCTACATGTCTGCTGAAGCCCATATTGATAAATGAGACTTGCGTCATTTCTGATACTCCGAACTCAACCCACGTTCTAATATCTGGTATTTGTGCTAACAGTTCAGTTCTACCTGTTTGCTCGAAGAAATATCGGAGGGTATCTAAATAACACGTGATGTATTTCGCGAATCCAAAACGAATATCGTCTTCTATATTACGCATGGTATCTCGGATAACTACAGGAAGACGAGGGCTTCTGCCATGCTCCTGTAAATACTTGAAGTAATCCACGATTATCCTTGGCAAGGGGTAGCCGCGCATCCAAACAACCGCTAGCAACGCCTCTCGATATGAGCTTATACTTTTTGTGTTTGGAGGTGCGAGATGTGTATTAACTCGACTGACAATTCGGTTGTAATCGCTCACTGCCGTTTGAGCGGCGACAGAAGGCGGCGGCAACAATTCTTCTACGTTCTCGTGTCCTTGGAAGTAATCATAAAGTCGTTTTACAGCAAGAGGACTAATGCCTGGATTTCGTTGAAAGATTTCCCGTGGCAACTGGACGTTTTCCCTGATTTTCCCTAACAGACTGATAAGTTCGTCCGAGAATATGCTGCTGTAATCGCCATCTAAGTATTTAAGAAAAAAGTAGCTCAACGCGTACTCCATATTCGCATCTCGAATATTGGCATCTTCGGCATGCTCGGCGACAAATTCAAGGAATGATGACCCCTCTCCAGTGATTTCAACAAGTGATTTCTTTATCTCATAACGACGTTCGCCCCAGAGAGGCTTATGCGTCCATTCTTCAGGTTCTATACAGAAAATATTTCCTTGAAAATCTTTGGAGAGTCTGCCTGCTCGTCCCGCCAAGTTCCAAAAATCCGCTTCTGACATCGGATTGCCACGACCACGAGATGGATTGGTAATGAAAATCGCTTTTGCCGACAGATTCACTCCCTCTAGTAAAGTTGATGTGCAGACTAAATATTTAATAGCTCCCTCTCGGAACAATCTTTCAATTTCACGTCTAACCAAAAGCGGCATATTTCCGTAATGAAAAGCGACACCATAGGGCAATACTTGCGGTAGTGCATAGTGCGGATGAATAAGTCTTTTTGAGAGGTCTATCAACTCATCGAATGACGACTCATCCTTTTCAACACCCATTTGTCTCAATTCATCTGCAATGCTTTGTGCGATTCTCTCAGCACTAGCTGCTCCAGATGCATATACCAAATTTCCACCGTCCTTACTCAGTAAGATTGGTAGCTTGCTACATTTCTTAGCAATTGTACCAAGAGTTTGTTCAAGTACGATTTTTCCTAAAGGAATAGATTGGGTCTTTAAGCAAAGCGTAATGTCCCATTCTTTGGGTTTACGAGGTACTTTAGAGAGCCAAATGAGGTTTTGGTTTACCGCCACATAATCCGTTAGAATGCTTACGCCCGTATCTGAGTTCGATATTCCTAAAAGTATCTCAGGATTTCGGGAGAATGCGCTACAGAAGAGCACTCGCGAGGACGGATTAATACGCTGAACCTGCTCCACTTTCTCCTGCAGTAAAATACCACGTTGACCATCTCCTATCTTTTGTGCCTCATCAACAATTAGCAGGTCGACGGAATAGTCTGGATTATCCGTGAGAAACCAATGCAGTCTCTCCTGCGTGAAGACAAAGAGGTGATTTGAGTTCTTGTATTGGACTGGGGGCAATTTCGGGACTGAGCTTATGTAGACATTCTTTTCTAGACCATATTCTGTGAGACTTTCATTGAAGCGGTCTTCCACTTCGTTAATAAGAGCACGAGTTGGGACGATATATACGATATGTGATGTTCTATCTGATTCTGACAAGGCTTTTGCGACAATGAGACTAAGCACGAACGACTTTCCAGCCGATGTCGGCGCGGAAGCACTTACTGTATTCTGCTCTCGTGCGGCAATATAAAGTTGTCTCTGAAATTTATTCAAATACCTAGTGTCGTTAACAATCTCAACTGTATGCAGTTGGTCGCGCCACATTTTCTCGACGAGAAGAGGACGCGGAATGTCCTCCTCATAATTTTCGGGAATGTATTCTTTTTCTATAGCAAGATTAATCGCGGGCGCATTTGTCAGTTTCCCAAAAATAATCGCTGCTGCAACGTGATATGACGGGTCAACCGCAGTCGTGAGACAGTATTGTGCGATGCGTAATGCCGCATCCTGACACTCCGCATCGTTTGCTTGCGCTAAAATGCTTCCGCAGAGAAGCATGTAGTTCCAGTCAATGTTCGGCTGCTGGTGGTCGTCAGAAAATCTTGTTGGCAAACTACCGAGAACGGAGGCATGGAGTATACTGCTAAATTCGTTTCTGAATTCTTGCAGTCCAAGTATTTTGCGTGCCAATTTGTCCATAAGGCATACTCAACGCTCTAAGGCGCGAGTTAAGGCTTCGCGAAATTTTGCTACCGAAGGCAGAGGAAGGATAAATAAGTGTATAACTATGGTCTCAACTTTTTGACTCTTTATTTCGGCATGGATTTTTTCAATCCATACGCTTAGGCTTTCGACTATGGCCTTTTTAACAGCTTCTACGTTGCCCGTATTTTGGACGGATGGGTAATGTTCGAAATCAAAACCAACGAGCCCAATTCCACGATAATTCACTCGATTCGCTAAAGGTGAATCTTTTTTAAGATAACGTATCAGTGCCGACTCCAAATTCTCATCAGCAATATTTTCTGCGAGGTGGTCATGTGCCAACTGCAAATCTCTTTCTCGGCGTTCTGCGCCACCATCTACAAGAAGATAGGCGGATAAATCTTTAATGCACTCTTTAATGGCTGTTGCGGGATTTTGCTGGAGTTTTGACTCACACCAATACAGACATAAAATTGGTTCTTTACCCTCGTCATTCTCAATGGACAAGTGAATACCGTCAGAGCCGTGCACGGGCATTTCTGAGTTTGTCTTGAGAGGCATTTTGCACAGCAGTTGAGGGTACTTGAGGAATTCCTGAGCCATAAGATACAGGAGCAATTCACCACCCTCGCCAGATATACCCGTGGACTTAAATAACCCCCGTGCTGTCTTTTGTAATGCTGCAACTTTTCGGGTGGTGTTGTGCTTTGTATCGTAAGCTTTTGCTTCTGCGATTTTTGAGCGAGGAATTGCAAAATCAGCAGCGTTTGTAGCTAGGAAATCTGCCAAATCGTCAATCGGGGGCATGCCGTTCCCGTCCAATTCCAAAACGTAGCAGTGCGATGTTGCCCTTGTCGCCCCGACAACAACATTTACTTCTATTTCGGAGAAATATCGAGATAATTCAGCCTCACTGGTACTAAGTAAGCCACCCACTTCTCCTTTGAGGTCGTTGGATGACTTATTCATGAATAAAGCCTACTCCAAACCACGAATATAAACAAATGGCAACAAAGTCGGCTCTCAATCAAATTTCTTTGAGAAAGTGGCGACGTTTTGTTTCTTTCTGTGAAAATAAACTTCTAAGGCTAACTCGGCCATGTCGTAAAGTGCCTTCCTGAGCTCATCAATTTCTTGGTCAGAGAGTTTGTTGCTATCGGGTATTAACTCGCGGCATTTTTCTAGAGAAAGCATACCTATACTGTGAAGAAGACAGAGGCAGAGCCTAAAACAATCAAGATATTCGCCACCGCGTATATCGTAATTACATGCCACCAATTGTCGCCTGACTTAAGGGATTGGTACGAGGCAATAATTCCGGTAATAGCTGAAACAAGAGCCGTCAGAATCATCGCGTAGTACGAAATGCCAGCCACGACGATTTTCAGAGCGTCCTTAAGGTACGGCCATTCGTTTACAGACGAGAGAATGGACACGAATAAAATACAGAGAGCCAAAGAGAACAAGCTTATTTTTAGGTATTTGTTCATAAGTCAACGACTAATTAAGGGGCGAGTAATCTAAATTCCCTGAGCGTCGAGAAAGTCAGGCTTAGCATTATCTTGCTGCTGCTCGTAAGACTTTTCTTCCAAGTGAGCGCAAAGACTCGGATTGCGCGAACAATCTATCACAGTTGGTTTCGCTCTATTGCTAGGGTCTTCCAGCAAACCCCCGAAGGTAAACCACAGAATAAAGAGCCCGAAGAGTACGCCTGCTATGAGTTTCAAATTCTCCATAAAAAAACGCTAGCTAATAATGCTAGCGGGAGTGCAACACTAAACCCCGCGCCAGCTAAGCCTTGCGGCCCCACACCCCTTTCGGGATATGGCTCATGGAAGAGTCGCTGAACGCGGGGTTCAGTACCTTCCATGAGTCTTTTCGACCATGCCACCAGACGTTGGTGGGTTAGGTCGCGCCCTTACGGGCTGATATTGGGTGTGTAAAAGCACTATATCATCACACGGAAAAACACACAGAAAACAGGTGCGTGCAAGGAGGTTTAGGATTATCCAAATGCTTGGATAGAGCCATATAAGGCGTCTGTAGGTCAAAAAAGGAGGTAGGAGGGGTACGGGGACCAAAACCCTGATTAAAACTACATACCACCGTCCCTCGACAAATTTTATATATATTTTTGTAGGTCTTAACTTGAAGCCTTAACAGGATATTTAAACGCCATTAACTCAGGCTCTTAAACAAAGCATTCTTTTTGTGCTATATCCTAAAATAGCTTGACTTAGAGCCATATTTTTGATAGGATTAGAGCATAAGATTATTAGCTAATAGGTTCATTTGAAATGGGATGATTTCTCTCGAAAAAACGCGAGAGCTCCTAAATGAAGCATCATCTGTACAACTCCAAGATAAAGAAGTTGCGGCATTCCGCGATTCCTGCGCGGCATTAGCTCGTATTTTTGTGGACACGGTTTTAGAAGAACTTGGGAGCCAACCCAAGGCTAATTAAACACGCAAATATGAGCAAACCAATTACAGGTCTATTCGTTCCAAAAGCAATACTGTTAGATGGTAATTTAGGTTCATCACAAAAACTGCTTTTTTCGGAGATTCATCACCTTTCTGGAAGTGAAAGAGGATGTTACGCCGGAAATAATCATCTCGGAGAAATGATTGGATTATCTAGCGCACAAGTAAGCAGAATTATTTCTGGGTTACGGCGGTCAGGCTATATCCGATGGGAACTCGCTGAAGAAGAAGTGACGCGACGAAGAATGTACTCCACTCTCGAAAGAGATGACGAGGACGCAGAAGTTAATGATGTAGCAAGGGAATACGCGGATAGGGAGAGGGACTTCGACTTTTCCGATGAGGGGGTATAAGCAGGACCGCTCAACGAAGATAATAGTAGAGACAATAGTTAAATAATACTCTCACTACTCCCAGCTTCGCTGGGAACGAACGATAGTTCGTTAGTGGCACTACTAAATCTTTAGTCTTAACCAACTCGATATTATCTATCCCTGTACAGCTCTACAAACAATGGCCGCGGCTAGGATTATCCAGAAGTGTTATTCTTAAAGTACGTTATGAAAGCAATCATCTACACTCGTGTCAGCAGCGATGAACAAATCAAAGGCACTTCTCTTGCAGACCAAGAGCGTCGGTGTACTGCCTACTGCGAGGAAAACGGATACGAGGTACAGGCTGTGTTTCGCGAGGAAGGCGCGTCAGCAAAAACAGCAGACCGGAAGGAGCTCTTTAGCGCAATGGAGTTCTGTCGTACACACAAGGGCGAGATAGATTTCTTTGTGGTCTTCAAGCTCGACCGCTTTGCACGGAATGTTTCCGACCACTTCGGCGTCAGGAAAAGTCTCAAAGAGTACGGAGTTGAGTTGAGGTCTGTGTCGGAGCAATTAGGCGATGAACCGTCTGAGAAGTTTATGGAAGCTGTTATCGCGGCGGCCTCTGAGTACGATAATGGCGTTCGTACACAACGAGCCACTAATGGCATGGTGGCAAAGATACGCGAGGGTATATGGCCATGGAAAGCCCCCTTGGGCTATGTTCCCAATCCGAAGCGGGTATTAGGAGGAAAGAAAAATATGCCTGATGTTCCGGACCCTGCTACTTTCTCGATACTACAAACAGCTTTCAGAGAGTACGCACAGGGTGAACATACTCCAATAAGTCTTGGACGCAGACTTGATGCGCTTGGATTAGCTGCGATTAGAGGCAAGCAAGCGTCATCTCAGTTCATTCAGCAGTTATTAGTGGAGCGACGCATAAAGTTTTATGCGGGGAAGCTGATTACAGACCTTAATGGAGAAAATGAGGTGCAGGGCTTACACCAGCCGATGATAACTGAGACCGAATGTGCGAGCATGATTGGATATATCCATGGCAAGAAAAAGCCAGTTCAACGCCATGCATTAGTTAACCCTAATTTCCCTCTAAAGGGCGGTACAGTCCTTTGTGGCGCATGTACGAAGCCTCTGACGGGTAGTACAACGCGAGGTCGAAGTGGTTTGCACCCTTACTACCACTGCTACAACAAGCAGTGTGAGATGTACGGAAAGATTACTCAGAAAGATGTCCTAGAAAACGATTTCCTGACCTTACTAAATAAAGTTGCTCCTTCTGGAAAGTTTATTGCCTATTTCAAGAAAGCCGTGATTGATGAGTGGGAGAATCGAGTCGGACAGATAAAGGATGTACACAAGGAATACGAGGAGAGCCGTCGTAAACTTAACGAAAGTCTAGACCGCATAAAACAGCTTCTTGAAGACGGCACTTACAGCCGCGCAGAGTATCTAGAGCGTAAGCAGAAGATTGAAAACGGATTGATGACAACGGGAATATCTGAGAACGAGTCGCACATTGAA